>Ga0154410_1129_pt4 | contig 21091 bp, 17 predicted proteins | sample RifGroB2_FD_115914 | JGI IMG/M metagenome (GOLD analysis project Ga0154410, IMG submission 115914) | Clostridiales bacterium GWB2_37_7
CCATGGTTTGCATTCTTCATCTTCACTTTGTCTTAAATCACCTAGTTCATTTCCTCTGCATAATTGCATGATATATGATTCTACTTCATGTTCTTTGAGTTTTTTAATACTGCTCAGAAAGCTCCACTGATCATCATAGGGCTGAAATTTCTCATCGATAAAAACGCTGTTATTATTTTTACGTGCATTCAACTGTAAGGGTAATGCAATAAGATTCCCAATTCCTCCTTTTGGAAGTGTATCTTGATTGGGAAATAATCGATCATATGAGGTAAACTTTATTTCATGTCTTTTACTCATTGCATGAGAAAGAAGCGCTGATCCAAACTTTCTTGCAGTTGAAGCACTTATATTTTCATCGAAGAAGAACCACACATGAGCCCCATTCCCCGATCGAGATCGTTCAACCGCAAATGGAATACTCTTATCTTCACATATATTCCTTAAGACCGATATGTCTTTTTCCCATCCGTCATTATCAAAATCTATTGCAAGAAAATAACAGGTTTCATCAGGCAACATAGGATATATACCAAATACATCTTTTCCTCTTAGATGTCTATCGATTGCAACATAATCTAATGTAGAATAATCTCTATTATCACATTCAGAGCATTTAATTTGTGGTTTATTACATACACCTCTCATCCACTCATTTAAGCAAACAGGAGAATATCCTGATTTTCCTTCTTTATTTTGCCATCTTTTTGCGTATACGTCTTCCCTACCTCTAAACAATGACATAAATAAATTGATTTTATCCTCTGGTAAACTACTGTTGTTTATTTGTCGTAGCTCAGTTATCGCAGTTGCATTAATGCAGCCTGACTCTTCTGTTATTTGAGTGTCAGTGATTATATCAGTTTCTTTAAGCGTTAGTCCAAGCTGCCATCTGAAGTCATCGTTTTCAATTTTTAGTCTTTCATACTCTAATAAGAGCTTCTGGTATTTCTCAAAAAGCTCATTATATTTCATCTTTAATTACTTCCCACTGTCCATTTTTTCTTGAACCAATACGTGCTATGATTCCTTTCTTTTTTAGGTCTGAGATGTTTGATTCAACATTTCTTTTTGCAATTCCTACATTTTCCGCTAATCTTGCAATTGTAATTTTATTATCTTGTTTCATCAACTCAACAATCTTCTTTTGAGTCTCATTTATACCGATTCTATTACCGATGTTTATACCGATGCTTTTTACAGATTTTCTGCGGAATAAAATAGTGAAAAAACCTGTGATAATAAACTCTGGTTCTGGAATCCCAGCTTCCTTGCAAGTAGCTTTCATTCTATTAATACCAGTTCCCATTTTTTCAATATAATGAATACGGTGTAATAAAGAAGCAATAGTAGGATTTCTTGTCATGCTTCTCTTACCAAAGTCTTCAACTGACATTCCATGAGGTAATGCACCAGGATTGCTGATTTCAACCCTATCATCAAAAACCTCGACCATAACATTGGCACCCTTTTCAAAATAGTCTCGGTGACAAACAGCATTTACAATCGCTTCTCTAATTGCTATTTCAGGAATTTCAAGTATTTCCTTTCTACGAACTTCCTCGATCACATAGCTAAGGTTAAGATGCTTCTTCAGGAATAAAATTGCTTCATCTATAATTGAAACTATATCCCCAGTTAAATCTTTACGATCTAATACTGTAATTTTTTCAGTGCCTTTATATAAAGCACAAATCACTTGAGCCTGTGGAATGTAACTCATAGGATCTTCTGAAAAAAACAAAACTCCTGCATTTGTAAAAGCGGCTTGTGTGTCTTTGTTTACACTGCAGCCTAAATTCATTAGTATCTGCTCTGATGGCAATACTTTAGTAATTCCTGAAAGGTCTAAATACTTATAGAAAGCCTTTGTGTTTAGAACCGCATGCACCTTTGCTTCTGGTCTAATAAGTTCATCAAATCGTATACGCCCTTCAGATTGAACAAACGAAATTATCTCATTTCTACCAAGCTTTTGTGAATTAGGTCCTACTCTAAGAAAAAAACCTTTTGAGCAGCTATATGGCTTATCTTTACCCTCAGGTACTGTAATAACAATTATATTACTAAACACATCTAGGCTAGTATTTAGGTCTGGTTGAATTTGTCTTAGGGTATCCTGTATTCTTGAGCGTGCTGAATTACTCATATCTGTGCCAGTTACTTTTCCATCATCACTAATTCCAATAAATACTCTTCCGCCAGAAGCATTTGCAAATGCACACACTTCCTCTATAAGACTTTTGTCTACACTTTCTTTAAACTCAATTTTATAGCTTTCTCCCTCTTGTATGATAATTTCTAAATCAGCCTGCGTCATAAAACAACCTCACTTTTAACAACACAAAATTTGATTTAACATTTATTGTTATTTTAATTCTATAAGTTTATGTAGTTTTGTTCAAGTATTTATGTTATTAAGTATGAATGTAAATTAAAAAGCATAATGCAGATGCAATTATGCTTTAATGATAAATTGTACTAAAATTTGAGTGTTTGTGTATTTGGTCAGACTGTCCGAAAAGCCGGTAAAACATGACTTATTGCAGAATGAAATTCCCATAATTATGGAAAAATATATGTATAATACATTTATGCAGAGGTGCAATATGAGCTATATACAAGGTCAAGATCGTAACCAAATAACCTTGCTCCCAGATTGTATAGAAGATTACATAGGAGTAGATAATCCAGTCCGTGTTATTGATGCCTTCGTTAATGGTCTGGACCTTACTGAAGCTGGCTTTGGCAAATCTACACCTAAAGAAACAAGCAGACCACCCTATGACCCTAAGGACTTACTCAAGCTTTATGTGTACGGCTACTTTAACAGGATTCGTACCAGTAGAAAGCTTATGATAGAGTGCACAAGAAATGTTGAACTGTTTTTTCTACTTGGAAAGCTGACTCCTGATTTCAGAACCATTGCAGACTTTCGAAAAGATAACGCAAAGGCTTTAAAAAATGTATTCCATGCTTTTGTAAAACTTTGTATAAAGCTTGGGTTATACCAGAAGGAGCTTTTCGCAGTTGACGGCTCCAAATTCAGGGCAGTCAATAGCAAAGACAATACCTACAATGTTGAAATTCTGGAAAAGAAGCTTAAGCGAATCGATGAGCATATTAAAGAATTTCTCTCCCAAATGGATCAAGAAGATCAAGCTGAACCAGATGCACTGACTCCTGAACAGGTAAAGGCAGCCATACAGGAGTTAACACTTAGAAGAGAAACATATCAAGGTTATTTAAAGGAGCTTATAGAAAGTGGAGAAACTCAGATCCTGCTTACTGACCCTGAAGCTCGCAGAATGCATAGCAAGGATGGATTCCATTGCTGCTACAATGTTCAAACAGCAATAGATAAAGGCAGCCATTTAATTGCAGAATACCAGGTAACAAATCATAATACCGATCAGGGACTTTTAGAAGAAATAGCTGAGGGTATTAAGAAAAGCCTCGATATTGAAACAGTTGAGGTTGTTGCAGATAAAGGCTATGAAAGCCGCGAAGATATTTTAAACTGCGTAATGAACGGAATAGTACCTAATGTAGCTATGAAATATGATAAGGTAGAAAGACTTTTTAATATACCATATGAAGAATCAGAAATTACAGAGGATATATTGAATTCAACCAGACCTGAAGACATACAAATGTGTATAAAGGCAGGGGTGCTCCCCAGCTGCTATGAAAATACAGCTATAGAAGTTGAAGTACAAGAGAAATCATCCTTAAGCTGTTTCACCCTAAACGATGATGGTACAGTAACCTGCCCTATGGGTCAGATACTATCAAAAACAAAAATGCGTGGTAAGAATACGATATATGGCAACAAAGATGCATGCCGTCAATGCCCCAATAGATGTACAAGCGGAACTAATCCCAAAACTGTAAGTTTTAGTCCAAATACAAAGTATGTTCCTGTTAAAATGTATGGTAACCCAAAATGCAAGCTTAATCCAATCCCTGAGGATATCCCGGTGAATCCATTCAATCATACCCTTGATAAAAAAGATTCTATCTCAAAGAAAGTTGTTATCAGGATCAAGGAGGATACTCAAAAAATCAAAGAACGAATGTGCCTATCAGAGCATCCTTTTGGTACTGTTAAATGGTATAACGGGGCACATTATCTGCTATGCAAGGGTAAAGAAAAAGCCACAGCAGAACTGGGGCTTAGTTTTCTTGCCTATAATTTGAAAAGAGCAATTAATATGGTAGGAATTGAGAAATTGATTAAAGCTATGTAATGGATTTCTCCAGTTAATTTACTAATTAATGTGATTTTACTTTCAAAAAATATATAAAACCCTTGCAACTCCAAGGGTTTTCAGACAAATTATGGTGGAGGCGAGGGGAATCGAACCCCTGTCCGAAAGTGCTTCAACCAAAGCTTCTCCGAGCGCAGACGGTGATTTTACATTCCCTCTACCATACGTCCTCCGTCAAACTTATGGCTTCAGTAGCTTCATAATGCGTTATCTGTCTCAAAGCTTTGACAGTAACGTTCACCTCTAAATGACGCCTTATCCTAAAGTGAGGTAACTTAAGGTAAGACGGCTGCCATTAGGCAGCTAACGCGTAATTTTCGTTAGCGTTTAAATTTAATTTCCAGCTTTTTAAAGTGCCTCTGGGACCACCGCTCGCTACCTCGATCTCTACTACCCCCGTCGAAACCTTTACGCCCCCGTCTTTAATAGAGAGATTAGTATTCTTTGTTTCTCATTTCTCTTTGGATGTCTCTCTGAGCATCCCTCTCTGCTATGGCATGACGCTTGTCGTGCAGCTGTTTGCCCTTTGCTACACCTAATTGTACTTTAACCAAGCTGCCTTTCAGATACACAGACAGTGGTATTAGCGTATAACCCTTCTGTTGTATATATCCTATAAGCTTGTTGATTTCGTATCTGTGCATCAAAAGTGTTCTTGTTCTAAGTGGGTCCTTATTAAATATGTTTCCCTTTTCATAAGGACTTATGTGCATGTTGTAAACCAAGATTTGTCCTTTTTCTACAGTAGCATAACTATCCTTAAGATTTACACCACCGTTTCTTATTGATTTGACCTCTGTACCGGATAAAGAAATACCCGCTTCAAAGGACTCTTCAATAAAATACTCATGCCAGGCTTTTTTGTTTTTTGCAATTGTCTTTAAGTTGTCACTTGCCATAAAATTACCACCTAGAATAGATTCTATATTTAGTATAGCATTAAGACTGTGTAATAACAATGTAAAAATCTGTTTTAACAATCTGAACTTAACAATATCAGCTAACCATTGGATAAGTTAAGCATGTGAATTCTGACAGCCAATACAATTATGAAACGCATAAGCTAATTCAATAGCTTATGCGTTTATCGCTTTTATACCAGCATGAAGTCTATATTTCTATTTGCCACATCTACCTTATCAACTCTGATTTTTAATACATCACCGATTCTAAAGGTTCGCTTGCTGCGCTCGCCTATCATGGTATAATGCTTCTCATCGAAGGTATAATAGTCATCGTCGATGTTGCTTATTCTTATCAAGCCTTCAATGGTATTCTCCAGCTCCACAAATAATCCAAAGGAGGTTACACTGGATATGATACCTTCAAATTCCATACCAACCTTATCCTTCATAAATTCAGCCTTCTTGAGGTCTTCCACATCACGCTCTGCTTCGTCCGCTACACGCTCTCTGATGGAACAATGGTCGGCCATTTGCTCCAGCTTGCCATGCAGCTCTGATAATCGCTTGCCTACCAGCTTGCCGTGCAAGCCTTCTTTGATGATTCTGTGTATGATTAGGTCAGGATACCTTCTAATTGGCGATGTGAAATGGCAGTAATACTTCGCTGCCAAGCCAAAGTGTCCCAAATTTGAACTAGTATATCTGGCTTTTCTTAAAGATCTTAGCATCAAGGTGCTTATTATTCTCTCTTCTCTTGTGCCCTTAATCTTGTCTACCAGCTGCTGCAATGCCTTTGGGTGAATATTTTCTTGTATTCCTTTTAAATGATAGCCAAAATTGTATATGAATTCATTAAAGGCTTCAATCTTCTCCGGTGCAGGGTCTTCATGAACTCTATATACAAAGGGTGCTTCCTTCCAGAACATATCCTCAGCTATTGTTTCATTGCAAACAAGCATAAACTCTTCAATGATCTGCTCTGAAATTCCTCTTTCATAAGGTCTGATTTCTATTGGCTTGCCCATAGGGTCAAGTATGATCTTGGTTTCTTGGAACTCAAATTCTATGCTGCCTCTGCTTGTTCTTCTCTTACCTAATATCTGTCTAAGCTCATCCATGAGCTCAAAGGCAGGTATCAAATACTTGTATCTTTCCATGGTTTCAGGATCTTTGTCTGTTAGAATTTTATTTACGTTTTTATAGGTCATTCTCTCTTTTGTCTTAATGACACTTTCATAAATATCATAACTCACAACCTTGCCCTTGCCGTCAATTTCCATGTCACAGCTTAAGGTCAAGCGCTCAATCTGAGGATTCAAGCTGCAAATTCCATTGGACAGTCTTCTAGGCAGCATAGGTATAACTCTATCAACAAGATAAACACTTGTACCTCTTATAAATGCTTCTTTGTCTAAATGACTTTTCTCAAAAACATAATGACTTACATCTGCAATATGCACGCCCAGCAAGTAATTGCCGTTAGGCAGTCTCTCAACGCCTACCGCATCATCCAAGTCCTTTGCATCATCGCCATCAATAGTTACGATTACTTTGTCTCTTAAATCTCTTCTTCTTGCTATATCCTCTTCCGAAACAAATTCAGGTATCTTACTTGCTTGGTCCTCCACTTCCTCAGGGAAGCCTTCAGGTAAGTTGTGACTTCTAATGATAGCTATGATGTCAGTTCCAGGATCGTTCTTGTGTCCCAGTATCTCAACTACTCTACCTTCCGGATTTCTTCTGCCCTCTGGCCAAACTGTAATTTCAACAACAACCTTATGACCGGTTTCGGCACCGTTAAATTCACCCTTTGGAATGAAAATGTCTTGATATATTCTAGGATCGTCAGGAATTACAAACCCAAAATTTGCACTGGATTCAAACAGCCCTACGATTCTCTCATTGGCTCTTTCCAAAATCCTGATTACTTCGCCTTCACTCTTTCTTGTATTAAGCTCTCCTGCAGTTAATCTTACAATTACCCTGTCATTATTCATAGCACCATTTAGTTTTTCAGCAGGAATGAACATATCCTTGATATCCTTATTATTGGGCAGCAAAAAGGCAAAGCCCTTCTTATTACCCTGTATACGACCCGGAACAAGGTTCATTTTTTCTGTAATACCATACTTTTTCTTTTTTGTCTCAATGATATCGCCGACTGCTATTAATTCCTCTAAAGCAGCATTAAAGTGCTCTGCGTCCGTGCCATCTATTTGCATGGCTTCCTTTAGCTCCTCATACTTCAAGGGCTTGTAGGCATCTTCTCTCATAAAACTCGAAATTCTGCTCTTTAACTCTGTTAATTCTGCCATTGCTTATACCGTTACGCAAAACTTATAAAACTATATAATAACATTATAAAAGCTTATGCTTGCTTCCTCATTCAACGTGTCCGACCTCGGCGAACCTAATATCGTTTATTGTGACACTCCAGAGGCTTTAATTCCCATGTAACTCGCGGTACACTGCATCATAATACGTTTAAGTGTCTTATGATGCTTTATATCTTGATAAATTTATACTTGCGTTCTTATCCCTATCCAGTACAGCTCCACAGCATTCACATTTGAATTCCCTTTCAGACAGTGACAGTTTGGTTTTTACAAACCCACATTCTGAACAGGTCTTTGATGAAGGATACCATTTATCGGCTTCCACATATTTAGTACCTTGTCTCTCTGCGTTATACTGAATCAATCTGCTGAATTCGTATAAGCCTTGTTGCTGTATAGCTTTTGATAAGTGCTTGTTTTTTATCATCCCGCTTATATTCAAGCTTTCCATAACTATCTGAGAAGGTTTGGTTTTCACTATCTCAGTAGTCACTTTATGTCTGTAATCGGTTCTGATATTATCAAGATGTTTGTGCAACTTTTTAATGTTTCTTTCCAGTTTTATTATGTTGCCTGTTTTAACGTAACTCCCTCCTTCTTTGTTTTTCTCATATTTGTTCGATACCTTACGCTGCAACCTGCGTAGTTTCTTTTCTAATTTCTTAATCCTTTTGGTCTTGTTAATGTTTTTGTACGGAGTATCAATGTTGGAACAGACTGCCAAATCCTTTATCCCCACATCTATTCCTATACTTGCGCCTGTCAATTCTACTGATTGTTGCTCTGTTTCAATGCCCACCGATATGTACCAGTGTACGCCATCAAATGTCACCCTTGGATTAGTATACTTACAATTTTCAGGTATCTTGTCTTTCTCTGAAAGCCTTACCCAACCTATCTTTTCAAGTCTTACTTTACCATCTTTAAATTTTATCTTTTCGGTATCTTGATAAAATTTAGGCTGACTTTTTTTCTTACTCTTAAACTTAGGCTTTTTTGATAGTCCTTTGAAAAACTTACAGTATGCATCGCAGGCATCCTTTATTGCTTGCTTGGTTATGTTATTACTGTAATTATTAAACCACTTTAGTTCTTGTGTTTGTTTTAAGACGGTTAATTCTTTTCTCAAATCCCCATCTTTTATAAACTTACCACCATTTTTATAATTCTGTTCCTGCTTTGCAAGTGTCCAGTTATACGCCCATCTTGCTGTGCCAGCACTTTGAAACAATTTAGATTTCTGTATGTTGTTAGGCTCGAGTCTGATTTTAAACGATTTAATCATTAACTTCACCTCCCGAATACCAGTCTTAATACATTATATCGAACATGTGTTCGGAATTCAAGAGTATTTTACCAGAATTGTCTAATTCTACTATTTATTTGATTGCTATAATATTTGTAAACTTTTGTAAAAAAATTATCTGTTGTATACCTCCATTGTTTTAATATATGTTCCCACTTGATTGTCAATATAGCAGCTGCACCTTTTGCTTATGAAGCTGTGCACTTCGTCAAAGACCTGCTCCTTTTCAATGTCGCAGGTTATAACATGACCACTGTTATGCAAAAAAATGATGCTTTTGTCTATAGATGCGATTCTATTGTATATAAAGTTCGCACTTGAGGGATGCACAGTTCCATCTCCGTAGGACTGCATAATTAAAATTGGTTTTTCTATCTTATGCAAATCCGCTTTAACAAGGTTTATCAACTGCATTAGACTTACCATGCATTTGATGGGTGTTTTGTCATAACTAATTATAAAGGGATCTTTTTGTTTAACGATTTTTTGCTGCTTGCCTATTATAAATTTAAAATATTTTACCAGCATTGCTATGTAATATTGGCGGTTAAGTATTCTAATAGGTGTAGATAGGCTAATAATACCTTTTATATCATATTTTTGGGCTAAATGTAGTGCCAAGGCTCCTCCCATAGAAAAGCCTACAACAAAAATTTCATCACATTCATCAATAAGCTTCAAATACCCTTGTTCTGCAGACTTTATCCAATCCTTGTAGCTTGTTTTGTTCATATCCTGAATTGTTGTGCCATGTCCCTTAAGCAAAACTCCATTTACAGTGAAGCCTTTATCCTTCAGATACTCTCCCAAATATCTCATTTCTGAAGGAGAGCCTGTAAAACCATGTATAAGAAGAATACCAGTTTTGCTGCCGGGATAGAAAAATTCCTTTGCATTCTCATGTAAAAAACTAGTCAAAAAAAATCACCTCAATCTACTGCACAGAACCGATATTATATATTTTAGTATGTTCAATGTTGAAAAATTATATGTTTAAATTGATTTTTTTCAAATTAGGTGAACTACTCTATACACTTACAGCCTTACAATTCAAAAAACTTATATACTATAAAAAATGCTGCTGCTAACTGCAGAATTATGATAGCAGGAATTCCAAATATAAATTTTTTATGCTTCGTCTTGTGTCTAAACAGCTCCATACCAAACTTTACTCCAATTGAGCCTCCTACCAAAGCAATGGTGAACAAAGTTTTTTCACTAACCCTACTGCTGTGTCTCTTTGCTTTGCGTTTGTCAATTCCCATAATTGCAAAGCCAACTATATTTATTGCGATCAAATATAGTAACAAATACTTCATTGCATATCCCTCCTCCAGAAAAAAAGATGTTTGATATTATCAAACATCTTATCTTTATACTATAGGAACAAGGGTGCAAATACAAGTGCTACTATAGTCATAAGCTTTATCAGTATATTCATGGATGGTCCTGCAGTATCTTTAAAAGGATCTCCCACTGTATCTCCGACAACCGTTGCTGTATGTGCCGCGCTGCCCTTGCCGCCGTGTTCACCGGACTCAACAAACTTCTTTGCGTTGTCCCACGCACCACCTGCATTAGCCATCATAGTCGCTAGCAATACTCCTGTAACGACTGCTCCAGCTATGAGTCCACCCAAAGCGCCTTTATCGTATATTCCTACTGCTATAGGTACAATTACTGCCAGCAGTCCCGGTACGATCATTTCTTTTAGGGCAGCAGCAGTTGAAATATCAACGCATTTTGCATATTCAGGTTTTGCTGTTCCCTCCATGATGCCTGGTATTGTTTTAAACTGTCTTCTTACTTCTTCAATCATCTGATTTGCTGCTTTACTAACTGCTTCCATTGTCAATGCAGAGAATAGGAAGGGCAGCATGCCACCTATGAACAAGCCTATCATTACCTTTGGTTCTAATATATCTATGCTCTCTAACCCAACTGCTGTTGAGTAGGATGCAAACAAGGCTAGTGCAGTAAGTGCAGCAGAGCCAATTGCAAAGCCTTTGCCAATTGCTGCTGTTGTATTTCCAATAGAATCCAGTTTATCAGTTATTTCTCTGACTGACTTTGGAAGGTCTGCCATTTGAGCAATGCCTCCTGCATTATCAGCTATAGGTCCATAGGCATCTACTGCCACTGTCATACCGGTTGTTGACAGCATACCGACTGCAGCAAGAGCTATGCCATATAACCCAAGATTATAATAAGCAACCAATACTGCTACACATATAAAGAGTACTGGTGCAACGGTTGAAGCCATGCCCACTCCAAGGCCGCTTATAATGGTCGTTGCAGCTCCTGTTTCTGATTGTTTGGATATCTTCTTAACTGAATTATACTCACCTGAGGTATATATCTCAGTGACATATCCAATTATGACACCTGCAATAAGTCCCACTGCTACAGAGTAAAATGCACCTAGATTGCCAAACATCATTCTACTTAGGAAAAATGAACCTGCCAATACCAGTAAAGCACTTATATAGGTTCCTTTGCTCAAAGCACTTTGTGGATTTGACTTTTCACCAGTTCGGACAAATAGGCTGCCCTGTATAGAAGCTATGATCCCGATGGATGACAAAAGCAAGGGAAAAATTATGCCTTCGGTCCTACCTGCAAAAGCAAAGGTTCCCAAGGTTATTGCTGATATAATTGCTCCAACATAAGACTCAAAAAGGTCAGCCCCCATACCTGCAACATCCCCAACATTATCCCCTACATTGTCTGCAATTACAGCAGGATTTCTGGGATCATCCTCCGGTATCCCTGCCTCTATCTTGCCTACTAGATCCGCCCCAACATCGGCAGCTTTGGTATAAATTCCTCCACCTACTCTGGCAAACAAGGCAATAGAGCTTGCACCAAGGCCAAAGCCTGTAATAACTTTAATATCTTGAATTAACAGATACAGGGTTCCTATACCCAAAAGCCCTAAGCCTACTACACACATACCCATAACTGTACCACCCTTAAACGCGATACCCAAAGCTTTGTTTTGACCTGTTTGGGCTGCATTGGCTGTTCTTGCGTTAGCCATAGTAGCAACATTCATTCCAAAATAACCTGCCATTACAGAAAAGAGAGCCCCTAATACAAAGGATCCTGCAGTCAACCAGCTTTTTAGGAAAATACCTATTATTACTGAAAGTACTACAACGAAAATTGATAACACTTTGTATTCCCTTGATAAGAAGGCCATCGCACCTTCATGTATGTATCCCATAATTTCAACCATTCTTTTGTTGCCGGGATCTGATTTTTTGATGTATACAGCCAGAATTGCCGCGAAAACCAAAGCAATAATGCCAGCAATGGGAGCAAATAGTATGATTGTAAAATCCATAATAAACCTCCTATATTGTGTATGTTTTTGGGTATAATTTTAGCCTAACATTCCTGTTAGGCTAACTTAATTTTGAACATTCTTCTATTGTATAAACAGTAAGACTAGGGATAAAATCATGAAGAGTATCGCTGAAACTGTTGTTGCCTTTGAAGCCAGTGCCTCGTAGCCTTTACTTTTCTTTTTCCCGAACAGCTGCTCTGCACCACCCGCTATGGAGCCTGATAACCCCGCACTTTTACCTGGCTGCAGCAGAACGCTGCCTATTAGAATCAAGCTCACTAAAACCTGCGCTACATAAAGAACAATCTTTAACATATTCCACACCTCCCTCAATATTTATGAAAAACTTACGCCATATAGGCTAAGTCTTGAATACTGTGTTAAACGGTCATAAAAGAATTTTAACATAAAGCTGTACAAATTACAATAATTGCATAAAATAAAGTTAAGCATTGTTTATTATTTAAAAAGAGCCGTCTTTTTATTCAAAACGGCTCTTTAGGAACAACTAAATAATAAAACCCGGTTCTCAAGCGAGATAGTTTTCGTCAAGACAAGGCGAAGGAAGGCGCAATAGTGGTGCTATTGCAACTGAGGACAACGCAGTATTGGCGGAAAATAGCCGCTTCAGAATGGGAATTTATTATTTAGTTGTTCCTTAATATCAATTCTACTTCAAGTTAAAGAATGCAGACATTCCTGGATATTTCGCCATTGTATCTAATCCTTCTTCTATTCTAAGAAGTTGATTATACTTTGCAACTCTGTCTGTTCTTGATGGAGCACCTGTTTTGATTTGTCCTGCATTCACAGCAACAACCAAATCAGCTATTGTTACATCTTCTGTTTCTCCTGATCTATGTGAAACCACTGCAGTGTAGCCCGCTCTATTAGCCATTGCTATAGAATCAAGCGTTTCAGTAAGCGTACCTATTTGATTCACCTTTATAAGTATGGAATTACCTACACCGGCCTTTATACCTCTTTCAAGTCTTTCAGTATTTGTAACAAATAAATCGTCACCAACCAACTGAATCTTGCTGCCTAATCTTTCAGTTAATAGCTTCCAGCCATCCCAGTCCTCTTCAGCCATGCAATCTTCCAATGATATAATTGGATACTTGTCGGCTAAATCAGCCCAAAACTCAACCATTTCTTCCTTTGTCTTTGTAAAGCCTGATTTCCAGAAGAAGTATTTGCCTGTATCGCCTTTTGCTTTTGCTTCTTCATACATTTCTGTACAAGCTCCATCTATTGCGATAAAGAATTCAACCCCTGGCTTGTAGCCTGCCTTCTCTATAGCTTCAACAATTACTTGCAATGCTTCTTCGTTTGACTTTAGATTAGGTGCAAAACCACCCTCGTCACCTACTGCAGTATTATAGCCCTTTGCCTTAAGAACGCTCTTTAGGTTGTGGAATACTTCTGCGCACATTCTTAATGCTTCTCTGAAGCTGTCCGCACCAACAGGCATTACCATAAATTCTTGTATGTCTACATTGTTATCAGCATGCTTGCCACCGTTTATTATATTCATCATTGGTACCGGAAGAGTCTTTGCATTCACTCCGCCTATGTATTGGTATAACGGAATCCCAAGCTCATCTGCAGCTGCTCGAGCAACAGCCATTGAAACTCCTAATATTGCGTTTGCACCTAGCTTGCCTTTATTTGGCGTACCATCTAGCTCAATCATCGCTTGGTCTATGCCAACTTGATCCAATGCGCTCATTCCTATTATTTCAGATGCAATAATATCATTTACATTCTTTACTGCATTCAATACACCCTTGCCTAAGTATCTTGACTTATCGCCGTCTCTTAACTCTACAGCTTCAAATGCACCTGTAGAAGCACCTGATGGAACAGCGGCTCTACCAATTACGCCACTTTCCAATTCAACTTCAACCTCAATTGTTGGGTTTCCTCTTGAGTCTAGTATTTCTCTTGCAAATACATCACTAATTATCATTTTAAATCCTCCTATAAACTCTGTAAAGCTTAGTTAATGTTTGTTTTTTAGGTCTTTAGTACCGTGGAAAAACATTTACAGAAAGTTAGCTTTACAGAGTTTTTTCATCTAGTCTCTGTAAAGCTTAGTTAATGTTTGTCTTTTAGGTCTTTAGCACCGTGGAAAAACATTTACAAAATTAGCTTTACGATGTTTTTTCATTTTTTTATTTTTCATTACTATATTATCATAATTTTATTTTTTAATGTAGTACTATATTCTTTGCTTTATAAGGAGCGAATTCTTTATACAAAGTGTCAGCAGTAATAAACCTAATAGCAAGCTATCTTTGCAAATTCTTGTACATCTAAGCTTGCTCCGCCTACCAAAGCACCATCAATTTCTGGCATATCCATCAATTCTCTGATATTTGATGACTTCACGCTGCCACCGTATAATATTCTAATATTTAAGCTTAATTTTTCATTTAATACTTCTTTCAGCTGCTGTCTTATAAAAGCAATCACTTCGTTTGCATCTTCTTTTGTAGCTGTTCTTCCAGTGCCTATTGCCCAAACCGGCTCATAAGCTACAACCAGCTCTTCTAAATCAAACTGATGCATATTTGCAAGGCACTTTTGCACCTGCTCCTTGATTACTTCGAAGGTTATACCTTGCTCTCTCTGTTCCAGGGTCTCACCCACACATAATATTGGCTTTATATTGTGTGTGAATGCTGCAGCAAGTTTTTTGTTGATTTCTTCATTGGTTTCTCCGAAATATTGTCTTCTTTCAGAGTGTCCCAAAATTACGTATTCAATATTCATGGCTTTTAGAAAAACCGGTGAAATTTCTCCGGTAAAAGCACCCTTGTCTTGATGATACATATTTTGAGCGCCTACCTTTAGACTGCTGCCTTCTACAGCCTTTAGCACATCACTTAAAGCCACAAAGGTCGGGCATACAGCAACCTCTGCTGCTGTATTTTGTATCAAGCCTTTTAGCTCATTTATAAGCTGTATCGCTTCCTGTGGTGTTTTATTCATTTTCCAGTTTCCTGCAATCAGTGGTACCCTCATGCTATTCACCTCTTTATTTATTGTTGATGATATCAATTCCCGGTAAAACCTTGCCTTCCAAGAATTCCAAGGAAGCACCGCCGCCAGTGGAAATATGTGTGATTTGATCTGCAAAACCTAATTGTTCAACTGCTGCAGCAGAATCTCCGCCACCCACAATTGTTGTGCCCTTGCATTTTGACATGGCCTCTGCCAAAGCAAAGGTGCCTTTTGCGAAGCTCGGCATTTCAAAAACACCCATGGGTCCGTTCCAAACAACTGTTTTTGCTGCCTCAATAACCTCAGCATATTGAGCTTGTGATTTTTCACCAATATCTAAGCCCATTTGATCTGCAGGCATTTTATCAGCAGCAACTGTTTGATAAGGTGCCTCTTTATTGAATTCAGGTGCAGCAACTATATCAATAGGCAGCATAAGCCTTACATTTTTAGCCTCTGCTTTTTTCATGATCTCAGCTGCCATGTCAACCTTATCTGCTTCCAGTAATGACTTGCCTATCTCATAACCCATTGCTTTGTAGAAGGTAAATGCCATGCCACCCCCTATAAGAAGTGTGTCTACCTTATCCAAAAGGTTTTCGATAACACCTATTTTATCCGAAACCTTAGCTCCACCAAGTATTGCTACAAATGGTCTGTCCGGATTCAATAGAGCCTTGCCCATAATATCCAATTCCTTTTTAATCAGAAAACCAATTGCTGATGGCAAATAATTAGCAACTCCTGCTGTAGAAGCATGGGCTCTGTGAGCTGTACCAAAAGCATCATTTACATATACATCACCCAGCTCTGCTAAGCTCTTTGCAAATTCAGCATCATTCTTTTCTTCCTGCTCGTAGAATCTCACATTTTCCAAGACAAGTATTTCTCCGCCTTGAAGCGCATTTGCTGCTTCTTTAACCTTATCTCCAATTACATCCTCAGCCAATGTCACCTTTGCATCCACAATACTCTTTAGTCTTTCAACTACAGGCTTAAGTGAGTATTTCTCATTGAATTTACCCTTTGGTCTTCCAAAGTGGGACATCAATATTACCTTCGCATTGTTCTTCACCAAATAATTAATTGTTGGCAATGCCTCGGTTATTCTTCTATCATCTGTAATTTGATTCTGTTCATCCAAGGGTACATTAAAGTCTACTCTTACCAATACCCTTTTATTGCTAACATCAATGTCTTGTATAGTCCGCTTATTTAGCATAATCAACACCTCCATTTACACAGTAAAGCTACTCAAAATTCAGCCCGGCTTGCAAGATGATACACAAACCGGGAGCTGAGTTTCTAATTTATTTATTTGCTATATATTTTACCAAATCTACTACTCTATTTGAATATCCAAATTCATTGTCATACCATGAAATTACCTTAACCATGTTGCCTTGGATAACCATAGTTGATAGAGCATCTATGATACTTGAATATGCGCTGCCCTTAAAATCAACAGATACTAACGGCTCTTCGCAATATTGAAGTATGCCCTTTAATTCATTTTCTGATGCAGCCTTAAAAGCACTGTTTACTTCTTCTGCTGTAACTTCTCTTGCCAGCTCAACAACCAAATCAACTACTGATACTGTAGGAGTGGGTACTCTCATTGACATTCCAGTCAACTTGCCCTTTAGCTCTGGAAGTACAAGTGCAACTGCTTTTGCAGCTCCTGTGCTTGTTGGAATAATAGATAGCGCTGCAGATCTGCTTCTTCTCAAATCTGAGTGTGGCTGATCCAATATTCTTTGGTCATTTGTATAGGAGTGAATTGTATTCATTAAGCCTTTTACTATTCCAAACTTCTCATTCAATACCTTTGCAAATGGAGCAAGGCAGTTTGTTGTGCAGGATGCATTTGATATAACGATATGCTTTTCTGGGTCATATAGATGCTCATTAACACCCATTACAATAGTGATATCCTCATTTTTAGCAGGTGCACTGATGATTACTCTTTTTGCGCCTCCTGCGATGTGCTTCATAGCAGCTTCCTTATCTGTATATCTTCCAGTGGACTCTATTACAACGTCAACACCATATTCGCCCCATTTAATATTTTCAGGCTTTGATTCTGCAGAAATATGTATTTCTTTGCCATTTACTATTATTGAGTTTTCAGTCGCCTTTACATCTGCATCATATACACCATATGTGCTGTCATATTTTAATAGATGCGCCAAAGTCTTCGGATCAGTCAGATCGTTTATCAATACGATTTCTGCATCCTCACCAAACTTTTCCATTGCAATTTTAAAAACCGGTCTACCTATTCGACCAAAACCATTAATACCAACCTTAATTCCCATTACTTTGTCCTCCTCTTAATATCCTTAATATTTCATGGGCGGCAGCTTCATCTGTCACTATGACACTGTTGCTCCTGCCCTTGTTCACCAATATGATAGGTTCTGCTTTGGAATCACCGCCTCCAACACACATTGCTAACTCTATATTTCTCAAATCCTCAGGTCTTATACCAATGCTGCCTGTCTTATGTACTATTTTTCCATCCTCGTCAAAGTAACATCCAAATGCTTCTGCTCTTACCTTCAGATTGTTTAGCTGTTCCAGCTCTTCAAAAGTGAAGTTTCTTTTCTTTGAAATTGATTCTAATGAGCTCAATCCAAATAAAAAGATATTTGCATGTCTTATGTACTCTATTACTTTGCTGATATCTGGATCTGATATCATACTGTTCAGCATATCTTCACTGATGTTATCGGGTAAATGCAACAGATGGTAGCTTCCCCCTATTTTGTTTGCAAGCTTAGCAGCTACGATGTTAGCTTGCCTTTCTAAGTCGGCTTTAATACCCCCTCTAGCGGGCACTACCGTTAAGCCTTTGACCTTCAACTTAACTGCATTTTCTGCAACAGCCAATACTGAATAACCACCGCTGACTGCGATTATATATTCATCCTTGATATGCTTCTCTATGTAATCAAAGGCTACAATTGATATATCCTTCAATACTTCCCAGTCTTTTTCTGTATCTCCGGGTACAATAAATACATCTTTTACCTGAAGCCTTTCTTTTATTTCCTGTGCGAGACTGGTAATTCCTCTCAGTTCAGCAACATAGCTTCTGAAATGGTTAATAATATCTTTCCCCTCTTCAGTTACTGTCATTCCTGATGTTTGAATATCGATAAGTCCTTGCTCCTTAAGTACATCCAGCTCACTTCTTACCCATCTTTCACTTTTGTTCAGCATAACTGCAAGCGCTCGCCTGCCAATGGGCTGATTGAACTCTAATGTTTTCAATATACTGTATCTTTTCTCAGTAATATCAATGATTTCAGGGGCAATTTTCATTTGAAGCTGAATAAGATTCTTCATCAATCTCTCCTTGGACACTTTTTGTCCCCATAGCTATATTTAGTCCCGATACATTAACTATACTATATTCAATATAACAATGCAATATATGTTTATTATAGAATTTCATACTATTTTATGATTTCCGTGTCAAAAATTATACAGACATATGTTTTATAGATTATACTTGCCCTATAGAACAAAGGCACATGGGCAGTTAAATCAAGGTTTTTTATTGTATAGGAAAGTTATAACTTTCCTACACAATAAAAAAAGAGCGTGCCATAAGCACACTCTAATATCTTTTTCGTTTTGATGAAGAAGGTATCCCTAGCTCGTCTCTGTATTTTGCAACGGTACGTCTAGATATTACAAGTCCCTCCTTTGTCAAACTATCTGCAATGTATTGATCACTGATGGGATGCTTATGGTTCTCTTTATCAATCAAATTCTTCAACATCCTTTTTATACTTTCTGAGGAAATCCCATCACCAATCTGATTATCGACTCCGCTGGTGAAGAAATACTTTATTTCAAATACACCCCTGTTTGTCTGTACATATTTGCCGTTGATTGCTCTGCTTACAGTGGATTCGTGAACACTTACTTTGTCGGCTATGTTCTTTAAAGTCATCGTTCTAAGGTACATAACACCTTTGTCAAAAAATTCTCTTTGGTATTCAACTATAGCTTGAATAACGTTATACAGGGTAGTTTTCCTTTGCTCTATGCTCTTAATCAACCACATTGCTGATGACAGCTTATTGCTAATAAATTGTGATGCCTGTGAGGTTTTTTCCTCCTGCTGCAACAAATTTCTATAATATTGGCTTATTCTCAGACTCGAGTTGTAATGATCATTGATCGTTATTATATATTCGTCATCAATTTTATCGATATAAACATCAGGTACTATATATTTTGTGGAGTTACTACTCTCAAAAGCTCTGCCAGGCTTCGGCTCCAGGCTCTTTATCATATCACTTAATTGCTGTGCCATTTCCAAAGATACACCTAATGATTTCGATATATTATTAAGCCTGTTGCAAGCAATGTCATCTAAATGTCTTTGCACAATTTTTTCTGTTCTTTCATTCAACAAGCCTTTAAAACTCAGCTGAATCAGCAGGCACTCTTTTAGATCTCTAGCACCAACACCTGCAGGGTCAAAGGTTTGTATTATATTGAGCACTTTTTCTATCGTACATGCATCGGTTCTGGTTACATCCATCAGCTCTTCAGTAGAAATAGTCAGATATCCGTTTTCATCTATGGATTCGATAATCAATTCTCCAACATCTTTTAGGTTATGCCTTAGCAGCGCTAAGTGAAGTTGAAACAATAAGTGATCTTTAAGGGTATGTGAATTGCTTACATAATTTTCATAATTTTGCTCTGCTTCATCATTATTTTCATAGCCTTCTAAGCAATAACTCTTTCCTTGAAATTGCATGTATTCCTTCCAGTCAATTTCTTTTTCCAGTTTATTGTCCTTTGGTCCTTGCTCAGCTTTGAGTCTCTCATCTTTTGGTTCTTCTACCAACTCCAGAATAGGATTTATCTCAAGCTCTTGCTGAATAAGCTCCTCTAACTCTACAGTTGGAAGCTGCAATATTTTAAGAGCAAGCTTAAGTTCTGGCGTCATAACAAGCTTTTGCTGTTGTTCAATTGTGAGCTCATGTCCCATTCTCATAAAATCACTCCCAACAGGAACAATATGTTTTGCGTTTTCTAATAAAATAACAATGTGAGAACATTTGATTTATCACCTATAAAAACTACGCAATGTACAAGTTTTGTCCCAGTTATATTATATCACAAATATCATAAATCATAATATTTAAATTAATGGCAATAAAAAGGTCATACCGATAAATAGTATGACCTTTTTTGAACAATTAAACTCTAACGTTTTCCAGCATCGTAAGGTTCTCCTGCCGCTTTTGGACCGGCAGAATTCTTAGAAAACAATACCAATGCGATTAAGGTTGCGACATAGGGAAATGTATTGAAGAATATATTTGGCATATTATTTAAGGATTCAAAAAGCTTTGACATATCTGCCACTGTTTTTGCAAGCCCAAAGAACAATGATGCACCTAATACCCCCCATGGATTCCATTTTCCAAAAATCAATGCAGCTAGGGCTAAAAAGCCTAATCCACTATACACAAGTGGAGAAAACTCTCCTGAATAAGTAGTAATTACAACACCACCACCCAAGCCTGCAAGTACACCAGACAATAATACGCCTATATATCTCATTTTTATTACATTTATACCCAGAGAATCAGCAGCTTGAGGGTTCTCGCCACAGGCTCTGAGTCTTAGTCCAAAAGGTCTGCGGTATAATACATACCAGCTTAATAAAACTATACCTAATACAATATATGTTGTAATGTATGTATTGCTAAAAATCAAAGGTCCTATCACTGGTATTTTGTGTAGAAATGGCACGTCTCTTTTTATGAAGCCTGATATAATTGAGACATTGGCACTTCCAGTCAAGGTTCTTGCCAAAAACACTGTTATGGCTGCTGAAAGTATATTAATTGCTGTACCGCTTACTACCTGGTCAGATTTCA
>Ga0154410_1071_pt4 | contig 20530 bp, 19 predicted proteins | sample RifGroB2_FD_115914 | JGI IMG/M metagenome (GOLD analysis project Ga0154410, IMG submission 115914) | Clostridiales bacterium GWB2_37_7
ATCAATTTTGTCTAACTCGCTCTCATCGACTATTATACAAAACTCATCTCCACCAAACCTGCAAAGTATGGATTTGTCTCCAATAATTCCTTTTATCAGATTTGTAAGGTCAATGATTGCTTTATTACCGGCGGAGTGCCCATATTTATCATTAACATCCTTGAATTCATCTATATCTATAAATACCAAGGCAAGGTCTCTTTTACTTTCAATATTATTCTTTAAAACACCCTCAAAATATTTAAAATTATACGCCTTAGTCAGTGTGTCAGTAATTAATTCCTGATTCTGCTGTTTTAATAAATAGTTCATTTGAGCTAATCTATGAAAGGGAATATTTAATGAGAATATGGCAAATGTCAACAAAACCTCTCCATTATAGTATGTATATATTATTATTAAGCTTAAGACAATTGAATATAGCTCAATCTTTATTTGAGCTAGTGCAAAATGATTCGTCCTCCAAGCTCCATTATAAAAAGAATCCACTAAGAAAAGTAATATAATATTTGAAGAAATATGTATCAAACCTGCTGTAATCACAATTTTGACTCCATCGAATGTATGCAGATCTACTTGAAAACGTCTGATAAATAGGTATGTAATAAATGTAATCAAAATCTCCAAACAAATATTAAAGTATGTTTTAATATTAAAAATCTTAGTGGTCAATTTCCTCTTTTTATAAATGACTGCTGAAATAATCGGATAAATGACCCCAGCAATGATTACAGGCTGAACACCAAAGAAAAACAATATCAATAAAGCACATCCTAAATCCATTGAAAATAAATAGCTTTCAGAAACTTGCACTGCACTTGTTGTTATGACGATGTACAAGATGGTAAATAGGATTGAAAGCCATGTCCAGGTAAAAGGCAAATAAAAAATAGTATATACAAATATAACAACAGCAGCTAATGCAACTAAAAAAATATATGGTTTAAATAATTTTCTAAGTAGATCTGACATGTTGCGCCCCCAAATTTATTGACTTATATTCTATGTATTCAAGTATACGAATCAATCACCGGTTGGTTTTATCCCCTCATTTTCAATCATTAAAACTGTCGTCTTCATATTTGCGATCGGTCTATGCATAGTTCCCTTCGGAATACATATTCCTTCATACTTCCCCAACTTAAAATTGCCTTTTTCACTTTCCATTAACAGCTCACCATCTAATACAAAAAATACTTCATCATCATTGTCATGTTTATGCATGTGGAATTCACCCTCGAATATTCCTAGTCGTAAAACAGAGGAATTCACTTTACATAGAGTCTGATTAAACCATTTTTCTTTGCAGTTTTCAATGATTTCCGGAACTCTTATAACTTCAAGATAATCATATTTTGTATCCATGTTCAGCTTGTACTCGTTTTCATTTATCATTACTATTTACCTCCTTACTCAGCAGCGAGGGACCAGCCCTCTAGCCCCGCCTATGTTCTTCTTGAGAAATCAGTATTGCACTTAGGGCATGTTATAGTGATTTTACCTTTTCCTTTTGGAAGCCTTAAATCAACGTTACAAGTTGGGCATTTAAAATATCTATGAGTTCTAAAATCCTTTACACGTTTCTGTTTCTTCTTAAACCATGAATAAGCAGGACTTATAAGTATTGAGAACTTATAATTTTCCATTCTGCGCTTTGCAACATCTTTTGATAGCATTCTAAAAAGACATATTCCCAAGGGGATATAGCTTATAGTTACCAAAAGCGGAAGGCTTGCCAACTTCGCTATCCATGTCAATATAACTGAGAATATAAGCAGAACCATAGAAAGTTGGTCATTTCCATATCTTCCTACCATAAATTTTCTTAACAAATTCATTTTTATTACTCCTTGTATTGTTTATTTGAGATTATTTAGGACTCGTTTTTCAGTGGTTTCGAACGGTTCTTTTTGCTTTCCTACTGCTCAATCTGCATTAAACTAACTTTATGTACAATATTATTACTAGTTTCTAGAAGATTAGCTATCTGTCTATGGGTTAGTTGGCTTCCCCGTAACAACTCTCTGATTATTCCTTCTAGATTAACTGGATCTTTAATAACTTGCTTTGCATCAATCAGTCCTTTTTTTGTAAAGTATGCTGATATTATTTCTTGTGCTTTCTCTAATCGTTCTTTCTCTAGATCTTCTTTTATTTCCAAATACTCATTATTATCCTTCTGTTTATGAAATTCTAAAAATTGTTTTATATCATGCGAAAAGCATCCTAAAACGAACTGTCTTTGTTGGCTTTCTATAATTGTATTCTCATTCATATATTCATTATAGCTGCTCCAATAATAATCCTCAGGCAGCTTTACCATTTTTGCTGCAACTGGATTATTGTGTATATATCTGATTACTTGCAGCAAATATTTATCATCTTCTATTATCTCACTTTTAAATCGATCTTGGAAGACATGTCCTATCCTATCTCGGTTCTGATTAAAACTCATAGCATATTTAATGTTTATGCACTTAATAGCTTTTGATAAATCAGTCATATTAGCTTTAACAACAATATGAACATGGTTATCCATAAGGCAATATGCAGTGATATCAATTAAATGATCTTCACTCTGAGTTTTTAAAGACTTTAGAAAGAGTCTCTTTTGCTCATCCGTACTGAATATACTTTCTCTGTTGTTACCGCGCATCATCACATGGTAATAATCAGTCGGACTTTGAATACGTGCTTGTCTTGGCATACTATCCACCTCTGTTAGATTATAACATATTAAGGTATTTAAAAGCAAAAAGAACCGTCCCTAGCGCTTTTGAATCTCTTTTATTATTAGACTTCTGATTATAAACCCTAAACCTAATCCAACAAATATACATATCATAGGCAAGAATATTGGACCAAGTAATACTCCATTAATTCTAAATGTCTTTGAATAGATAACACCTATGGTTTCCACGTAAGCTGAAATCGCAAAAGGTATGCTTAACAAAGGAGGTACATTTTCCCTACTATCTCTATATGCATCCCAGATACTGTAAATATAAACGCAGGGGTAGAACATTAGCCATCGATAATCTGCCTGTTCAACTGCAAGTTCTGTCTGTCCATAGAAACTTAAAACTATTAGCGTATTAATGTTTGCTTTTACATTAATAATAAATTCTAATAAAATTAGTACTATACCTTTTATATACTTTTTATTTAATAATTGTCCAAATCCAGGTATAGCGATACTCCACAAAACACTATCTAAACTACTTCCATTATTACTCATGTTTACCTATCCTCTTTCATGTTTAGGTAATGATAGTATTAGCAAAAATCAAAAAAATAAATACCAGTGAGAATGTGTTTGACATTTTGCACTCATAAGTCCACATATTTCTTTTAAATATAAGAATACTATAAAAAGTATAATGTTAGTTACCTAAGTTTTGTACAAACAAGCACATAAAAATTGGATAAATCTGCTTTGGTAAATTGCCCAATAAATACAAAGAGGGTAATACCAATGCTTTTCAGAATAGTTTAGTCTACCACAACAAACTTTTGAAAGGCGGTATTACCCTATGAATAGGATAGCAATTTCAAGCAGCAGTTGCAAGGTGGAGACTACTTCCACTTGGTTAGTTTCTTTAATCCAATTTGCAAAAGATATTGATTTTTTCAAGCCATTGCAAGCCTTCAGTCTTAGGCTCATAATCATTGGCTGCTAATATGCTTGATATGGAACAGTTCCCAGATCAATCTCAAATCAATCGGTTGTTAAATCGTATGGATGAAACAAGCATTGATCAATTTAGGGATATCCATCACCAGCTTTTCTTAGATCACAGCCATACAAATTCCACTGATTCTGATATTGTAGTAGACATTGACCAGTCTGGGTTGATTGCAAGCTCTAAGACCTATGAATTTGCTGAAAAAGGCTACTTCCCACATAAACGTGGTAAAACCGGTTATCAAGTATCAGCCGCCTTTATTGGCGAGCATTCTGAGGTATTGGATTTTTATCTGGATCCGGGTAATGTTCATTGCCAAGATCGATTGGATAGCTTAGTTTCTTCTATCTGCTCTAAACTACCTGAACAACTTAAGGTTAACAGAGTTATTCTAAGAGCAGACAGCGGATATGGAGCCTTTAAGAATATCCAGAAACTTATGTCTGTCAAAGGATTGAGATTTATTGTTAAAGGATATTCTTCTAGAAAAGCAGCAAGCATAGCAAGCGAAGTATCCTTTGACTCCTACGAGCAAGCTGATGAGGCAGCATGGGTTTATGAACTTCCTAGCAGCGAAAACGATCTACGTACGATACTCGTACAGATATTAGGAAGCAAAGGTGAACTAACCTATACCTTACTTCACACAAATATCAGCAAGGCTAGAATGTCCGCAGTTGAAGCATTTCACTTTTACAATGGACGCCAGACAATTGAAGCCTTCTTTAAGACAGCTAAGAATGTATATGGAATCAAAAGCTTAAGAACAAGCAGCTTTTATGGAATCTATGGCTTCTTGTGGTTAGCTTTTATGACCCACAACCTAATATCTTGGTTCAGGATGATAAAGCTGCATGGCACAGGGCTTCAAACTGTAGGAGTAAAAACACTAGTCCAAAAATGCTCGCGTATAAAGGGTTTTGTAGAGAGAACTACACAGGGCATATATGTGAAGATAGAACCACTGTCAAAGCTAGCAAAGTTGCTGATTGAAGCACTAGCAGAACCGGAGTGTGTCCAATTGAGTTTCCTTACTTAACCATTTTTGAATCTTTTGTTTGTACAAAATCTAGGTAGTTAATATGAATCATAATATATTGGAAAACATCAAAATTTATAGATTCAATCATTCGATTTAAGATAAAGATAAACAGCCCGATTAAAAAGAGTTCAGTTATACATTCCTGCTATTTTGATACTATTAATTTAAGTAGAAAGAAGGATTAAGATGACAACAGAAGCAAAAGTACAATTAACTTCATCAGAATTAGGCACATTATGGATGACTTATCAATCAACATCCGCATCTTTATTAATGTATGATTTAATGAAAGAAAAAACAATCGATAAAGAAGCTCAAAGCATATTAACTTCCTATATTAGTGAAGCACAAAATATTAAAAATGAAATTATGAAAGTATTTAATAGTGAAAAAGCCGTTATTCCAATAGGATTTGATGAACGAGATATTATAAGAGAAGCAACTCCTCTATTTGATGATATTTTTCATATAATGTATCTTCGTCAGATAATAAAATTGAATTTTCAGCATTCTGCTATATTTTCAGCTATGTCATTTATGAAAGAAGTTCATGATATATTTAAGCTAAACTACGACATCGCTGATAAATATTATGTTATTACAACAAACTATCTACAAGGCAAAGGTGTACTAACAAGGCCACCATATGTAACTATGCCAAAACAAGTAGAATTTATCGAAGATAAAAACTATATGAGTGGATTTAATGTTTTTTCTGATAAACGCTCATTAAATTCAATTGAAGTTGGTTATCTTAACGAAGCTATCGAATCTAACGTTTTCGGGATGCAGCTGATGACTGGATTTGCACAAGTCGCAAAAGAAAACGAAGTAAAAAAATATTTTATACAAGGTAAGGAGTTATCAAAAAAAATTGTTACTGAATTAAGTAATATAATGATGCAAAGTGATATTCAACCTCCAAGTACATGGGCAGGCAAAGCTACAGATTCAACTAATCCGCCTTTTACTGATAAGCTCATGATGTATATAACCAGTTTAATATCAAGTTCAGCAATATCCTTCAATATTATAGGTACAACTTATAGTATGAGAAGTGATTTACAGCTTAAACTTGGACTTATTTCAAAAGATATATTTCAATTCTCAAAAGAGGGTGCAGAAATAATGATTAAACATAGATGGATGGAAGAACCCCCTCAAATGGAAGACAGAAATCAGCTTACAAAATAATACATTAATATGTAGAAATAAGTTAAGTTGCCAATATTATTAAATCAAGTTAATAATATTGGCAACTCGTATGTAAATACTTAAAATGAGAGGATAAAAACAATATAGTCAAACTGCTTACATATTTTATTTCTGCTTTTTATTATTCATAAATCTACTATTCAAAAATGTGATTATATAATTTACAAAGATTATTGCACATTCATAATATTCAACAATATCGTCTCAATTCAATTATATAGAGATGGAAGATAGAGCAAAAAATCTATAATATAGTTTTCCAGTATTATCCCTTAACGGATTTTCATTAATCCGATATTTACTTCAATGAAATATTGACAGTTGGTAATTCGCAACCTGCAAAAGTACCAATAATTTTTGGAAATAGTTCAAAGTATAATCCTTTGCGTTTTGTTACACTTTTACTTTGCACTATACAAATTGATTCACTACTATTAACAAAATTCAGTGTCGCTTTATATTTTATTGTATTTAAATTTAATTCTTTTAATAACCACTCAACTGAACAAGCATTCTCTATTGATATCCTATAAATGTAATTTAATATACTTTCATCCGGATATGGTTCTAAATATCTTAATAACTTTATTGACATAAGCATTCTCCCTTGCTTCAAATAATTATAGATTAACTAATAAAAGAGTTGGGGCTATTTATAACCCCAACTTTTCAAACTTTTTGAGAGCTTACACTCATATTTATTTACTAAATTCTTTAATTTTTAGGTCTACATAGCCACTACAATTTTCAAACTATTTGAGAACCTTTTCAAAATTTTTGAGAATAATTTCAAACTATTTGAGAACTGACACAGTTGTTTACCTAAATCCCCTACTCCACCGTAACGCTTTTCGCCAAATTCCTTGGCTTATCAACGTCGCAGCCTTTTTCTACTGCCATGTAGTATGCCATGAGCTGTAATGGTATTACGGATACGATTGGTGCCAGTATGTCGGATACGTGTGGAATAAATAATGTGTAATCCGCTACTGTCTCGATTTCCTTGTTGCCTTCTTTAGCTATTGCAAATACGAAGGCACCTCTTGCTTTTACTTCCTTTACGTTGCTTACCATCTTCTCGAAGAGTTCATCTTGAGTAAGGATGGCTATTACGACTGTGCCTGGTTCGATAAGGGCTATTGTACCGTGCTTTAGCTCGCCTGCTGCATAGGCTTCTGCGTGAATGTAGGATATTTCCTTCATCTTCAAGGAGCCTTCAAGAGCTACTGCATAGTCTAAGCCTCTTCCCAAGAAGAACATGTCTGCTGCATTGGAGTTTCTTGTAGCAAACTTTTGAATTGTATCCTTATGCTCAAGTGCCGCTTTTACCATCTCAGGAAGCTTCATCATTTCATTTTTGATTTCAGCAATTTGCTCATCACTTAATGTACCCTTTAGGTGTGCCATGTGCAGCGCTATTTCATAAAGAGCAATGATCTGTGTTGTATAAGCCTTTGTTGAAGCAACTGCTATTTCAGGACCTGCCCAAGTGTATAGTACATCGTGGGATTCTCTCGCTATGGAGCTGCCTACTACGTTCACTACGCTTAGTATTCTGGAGCCGTGCTTCTTTGCTTCCTTTAATGCTGCAAAGGTATCCAAGGTTTCCCCGGATTGACTTACAATGATTGTAAGGGTCTTGTTATCTACAATTGGCGTTCTGTATCTGAATTCTGATGCAATATCAACCTCTACAGGTATCTTTGCCAGCTTCTCTATTACATATTTGCCTACCATTCCAGCATGATATGCTGTACCGCAAGCTACGATAAATATTTTGTTGATGCCTTCCAAGTCTTCCTTTGTCAGCTTTATATCATCAAGCTTAATTGTCGGTGAATCAGGAACGATTCTTGAAGTCATTGTATCCTTAACAGCCTTTGGCTGCTCGTGTATTTCCTTTATCATGAAATGCTCGTAGCCGCCTTTTTCTGCTGCCGCAACATCCCAGTTCACCTCAAATATGTCTTTCTTTATTTCTCTATCCTCTTCATCCAGGAAAGTAATGCTGTCCTTTGTTAATATAGTCAGCTCGTTTTCGTTCAGAAGATAGATCTTTCTTGTGTGAGCCAATATAGCAGGAATATCAGATGCAATGTAATTTTCGCCTTCACCAATGCCTACTATAAGTGGGTTTTCTTTTCTTACGCAAACAATTTTGTCCGGTTCCTGCTTGCTGATGACTGCAAAGGCATAGGAGCCTCTTACCTTCTGAAGCACCTTACGAACAGCCTTTATCAGGTCTCCTTCGTAGAAGAAGTCCACATAGTGAGCCAATACCTCTGTATCTGTTTCTGATACAAACACATAGCCTTTCTCTATCAAAAAGGCTTTGATTTGCATATAGTTTTCAATGATCCCATTGTGAACAACTGCAATATCACCTGAGCAGTTTGTATGGGGATGGGAGTTTACATCTGATGGTTCTCCATGAGTCGCCCATCTTGTATGACCTATTCCCAAGCAGCCGTCTAAAGTGTCCTGCTGCAGTTTTTCTTCCAATACAGCCAGTCTCCCCTTATACTTTCTAACGCTTATGCTTCCATTGTTGTAAACAGCTATACCAGCTGAATCATAACCTCTATATTCTAACTTCTGAAGTCCCTCTATCAAAACCGGAACTGAATTTTTACTTCCTATATAACCAACTATTCCGCACATATATATGCTCCTCTCGATTTTCTTTATTATTCTATTATCTGTAGCAAAACTTATGTTAACACATTTTCAGGCAAAAAAAATACTACCAGGTTCAACTGCTAGTAATTCAGTACCTATGGCTCAATCGAATTTACTTTGTCCCATCAATTACTTGTGGATTTGTAAAATTCGTAACACTGCTAAGCCGCAGCGCAGGGCACCCGCCGAAAACTTCGATAAACCCTGACCTCGTCAACTCATCATATGTTTATGATAAGTCTGGCGCTTCTAAGTTTTTACCAGTGACATCTAATCACCACCTTTTTTAAATTTCTCCACCTTTCACATTTGGCAATATATGACTGCCTAACTCTTATTCTATAATATTTTATTCACAAATGCAAGTTATGGAACCACTTACCAGCGCAAATTCATTCGATTAATTTCTACATAATAATACAAATATGAATAATAGGCACTATAAGCGGGTTGGCTGACATCATTTCATATACAATATCAAAAGATGCCTTGAGACCAGCCCCTACAATAGCAAAGCTGATGGAATTGCTTCCATCAGCTTCATAATAATTAGCCCAATTTATTTTGTATCAAATCAGCTATTTTTTGTGCATCCTGCTGAATTTCGGTTTTGCATTCACCCTCCAGCATGACTCTTACAAGAGGCTCTGTTCCAGATGGTCTGATCAATACTCTTCCTCTATCCTTTAGCTTATCTTCTACTTCCTTTATTGCTTGCAGGATTTCTGCGTCTTCACTATATTTGTTCTTATTTTCATTCTTAATTTTTGCATTAATAAGCACCTGAGGCAGCTCAGTCATGATGCTGGCAAGGTCAGAAAGCTTCTTGCCTGTTTCCTTCATCACTGCCAGCAGCTGAAGTCCTGTCAGCAGGCCATCTCCTGTGGTATTGTAGTCAAGGAATATGATATGCCCGGACTGCTCGCCACCAATATTGTAGCAACTGTTGATCATTTCTTCCAATACATATCTGTCTCCTACTGTTGTTTTTACAACATTGCACTTTTCACGCTTCATAGCGATGTCAAAGCCCATGTTGCTCATTACAGTAGCAACAACTGTATCATTCTTCAGAGTGCCCTTTTCCTTCATGTGCTTGGCACAAATAGCCAGTATGTGATCGCCATTGATTAGGTTTCCTTTGTTGTCTACTGCTATAAGTCTGTCGGCATCCCCATCAAATGCCAAACCTACATCGGCTCCGATATCCACAACAAGCTTTTGCAAGTCGCTTGGATATGTCGAACCACAGTTTACATTGATGTTCTTGCCATCTGGCTTATTGTTTATGACAACAATTTCTGCGCCCAGATCAGCCAATATAGAAGGTGCCGCTATGTAGGCAGCGCCATTTGCACAGTCTACAGCAATTTTTAAGCCTCTTAGGTTCACATCGATGGTTTTCTTTAGAAAGTCTATATATGAATGAACTGCATTGTCAACTTCGATTTTCCTGCCAATATCTCCTGCAGTTGGATTTGCAATCGTATTTTCATCGCTTAGTAAGTAGCTTTCTATTTTGTCCTCCAACTCATCTGACAGCTTATAGCCCTTGTTGTTGAAAAACTTGATGCCATTATACTCAAATGGATTGTGCGATGCTGATATAACGATCCCTGCATCCAGCCCCAAATGTCTTGTCAGATGTGCTACAGCCGGTGTAGGCTGCACGCCCAAAACCACTGCCTCCGCTCCCATGGAGCAAATACCTGCAACTAAGGCTGCTTCCAACATATCTCCCGAGATTCTGGTATCCTTGCCCACAGCAATTCTAGGCTTGTGATGCGTTTCCATGGTCAATACATAGGCTCCTATTCTGCCCAAATCAAAAGCAAGCTCGGAATCCAATTCTTTGTTGGCTATTCCTCTTACACCATCAGTTCCAAATAAACGACCCATTTTGACCCCCCTTTCAAAAAATAGGATATATCTATGACAATTATAACAAGATTTATTGAAAGTTTTTGCACTTGTTGCAAAACCTACCCAAGGCGTTTCAACGAGGCAGGGAGATATATTCCCACCTCCTGTTGCTGAAATCGGAACCCGCCACTTATAGAAGTCGGGGACATATTTTTGCCTCGTTATATTGCGCGTATTTATGTTATGTAGGTCCCTCTATATTTATTATTTAATTAATAATAACATAAATGCCGTGTTTATTCAATTTGATTATGAAGTAGCAAAAACTCCCAGGTTTTAACTTGGGAGTTTTTTGCGGGACACTGTGGACAGCATCCCATACAGATATAAAATTTCTTTGTCATTTTGTGTTCTTTACATGTTTTCTGGTACCTCTATACCGATCATGTTCAAGCCTGTTTCTATTACACTGCATACAGACTTTGTAAGGTGCAGTCTTGCTGCCTTTAGGTCAGCTTCTGCATTCATGATAGGGTGTGAGTTGTAGAACTTGTTGTATGCCTTTGCTATTTCCGTGACTTGACGAGTTATTACAAAAGGCTCACAGCGGTTTGCAGCTTCCTTAAGAGCAGCCTTAAAGCCGTCCAAAAGCTTAACAAGTGTAAATTCCTCATCTGTAATCAGCTTACTGTAATCAACTGCTGCAGGCATTTCTCCTGCCTTACGCAGTACACTTCTGCCTCTTACGCAGGTGTATTGTACGTATGGACCTGAATCACCCTCAAAGCTCAGTATGTCTTCCCATGAGAATATGATGTCCTTGTCCTTGTTGTTCTTCAGAATTGTATAGGCAACTGCGCCCATACCCACCTTTTTGGCTACGTCAGCCTTGTTGGCAAGGTTGCTGTTTTTTGCTTCTACGATTTCCAATGTCTTTTCTGCTGCCTCATCTAATACGCCCTTGGCATAAATGATGTCTCCCGAACGTGTTGCCAGCTTGCGGTCTGCAAACTTAACCAAGGATGTTCCTACAAAGGACATATCATCGGACCAATCAAAGCCCATTTGCTTAAGCACTGTAAATATCTGCTTGAAATGCAGTGCTTGCGTATTTCCTACTACATATAAGCACTTGTGAAAATTGTAAGTTCTGTATCTGTATAAGGCTGCAGCCAAATCACGAGTTGCATAGATAGTAGCTCCATCTGATTTCAATATCAAGCATGGAGGCATTCCGAATTTTTCCAAATCAACAATTTGAGCGCCATTGCTTTCTACCAGCAAACCCTTGTCTCGCAGCATCTGCACGACTTCACCCATTTTGTCTGTATAGAAGCTTTCTCCATTGTAGGAATCAAACTCTATATTGAATTCTTGATAAAGTTTCTTGAATTCTACAATGCTAAGGTCTCTGAATCTTTGCCATAGACCCATCATTTCAGGGTCCCCATCTTCCAGCTTCTTGAATAACAGTCTTGCTTCATCCTCTAAGGATGGGTCTTTTTCTACCTCTTCATGAAACTTTATATAAACTCTTAATAACTCATTGATAGGCTCCTTCTCCAGGGCTTCTTCATTTCCCCAGTGCTTGAAAGCAGCAATCTGCTTCCCAAAGTTGGTACCATAGTCTCCTATGTGATTCAATCTCTGTGTTTCATAACCCAAATGTCTATAAATCTTCTCAATGGCACTGCCTGTAAGGGTATTTACCAGGTGCCCTATATGGAAAGGCTTTGCAATGTTTGGCGATGAGAATTCCACCAGTACTGTTTTGCCCTTGCCTTCCTCAGAGGTTCCAAAATCCTTGCCCTTGGTAATGACTTCTGACAGAACTGATTTTATAAACTCTGCTTTGTTTACAAAGAAGTTCAGATAGCCCCCCGCTGATTCGACCCTGCCTACCACATGATCTGGTGTGAACTTGCCTGCCAAGTCTGCAGCTATCATATTTGGAGCCTTTCTCATTGTTTTTGCCAGTTGGAAGCAAGGAAAAGCATAGTCCCCCATGTTTGCTTGCGGCGGTATCTCTATAAGCTCCATCACTTTTTCTAATTCCATATCTACCAATTGACTGATCTTATTTGCAACTTCCTTTTTAAAATCCATATGAATCCCTCCTGTGTATGTTAATAGTTAGTGTATCCATTTTATTGTATTAAAAAAACTCCAGTCTCATAATAAAAAGAGACGGAGTTCCGCGGTACCACTCTAATTGACCCTTAGGTACTAACCATAAGGCCCACTCAATGCCTATATCGCAGGCATACGTTCAGATTACTCACATCTATAATGCTTTGGCTGAATTCTCCTCGGCTCTTTTCTCACTGATATTGCTGCCAGACTCCCACCTAGTATGTATTATAAATACTTTATAATGCATATATTCTGACTCTCTTTGAGCAAGTGATCTGTGATACTCTTCCGATTCATAGAAGTAAATATTATAATTACATAATATTATATGCAATAATTAAGCCTTTAGTCAATAGCGAAATATATAAAGATCACCAAACGCTTTGCATAAGGAATAACTTGCTGGAGTAAAGCTTCCTCCTCCCGTGAGGAATCCCTCCGAAGAAGCTTGCTTTGTCGCACCCCAAAGCTGCGGCCCTCAAAGCATGCCTTCTGATGCTGTTGAAGCTTTGCAAAAGCAAATTCGTTCCTTGTGTAAAGAATAAGTACACATAATAAAAAAAACGGTCATTCTAAATTTGGAGAATGGACGGATGGCGGGATTAGTGCCGTGTCCATTTAGAATGACCGATATTTATTAAGTTACATTACTTTATACAAGCAGCTCCTCTTACTAGAGCTTCCTTGTTTACAGGAATAACGCTTGCCTTCTTGCCGCTGAATATTTCAGTGATGATTTCCATAATGGTGTCTTGCTTTGCAGCCCCTGAAGCTTCAAGGTACGCACCTAGCATTACCATGTTGGCGATTCTGCCATTTCCTAGTTCGTTTGCAATATCATTTGCAGGTACATAGTAAACCTTTATGTCATCTCTTGAGGCTTTCTGATCAATCAATGAGCTGTTGATGATCAATACACCGCCAGGTATAACATCTCCCTCAAACTTATCAAGAGAAGGTCTGTTTAGTATCAATGCAGCTGTTGCTTCTGAAACTACTGGAGCACCAACCGGTTCATCTGATACGATAACGTTACAGTTTGCTGTACCGCCACGCATTTCCGGACCATAGGATGGTAGCCAAGACACATTTTTGCCTTCCTTTAATGCTGCTTCAGCTAATATCTTACCCATAGCCATAACGCCTTGTCCGCCAAAGCCGGCCATAATAATTTCATGTGTCATTTATTTCTCCTCCTCTGGTGTTCTAAAGTTACCCAATGGGAAGTATGGCATCATGTTTTCTTGCAGCCATTTCAATGATTCAACAGGAGTCTTGCCCCAGTTTGTTGGGCAAGTTGAAAGTACTTCAACGATTGAGAAGCCTTTGCCTTCCATTTGAGTTTGGAATGCCTTCTTTATTGCCTTTTTAGCTTGGTTTATATGCTTAACGTCATGTACGGATACTCTCTCAACAAATACTGCCTTTGGAATTGTAGCGAGCATTTCACTAACTCTTAAAGGCATACCTGCATGGTTTTCATCTCTTCCAAGAGGAGCTGTTGTTGCTTTTTGGCCAACTAGTGTAGTTGGAGCCATTTGGCCGCCAGTCATACCGTATATTGCGTTGTTTACAAATATCGTAGTAAACTTTTCGCCTCTCATAGCGGAATGGATTATTTCTGCAGCACCGATAGAAGCCAAGTCACCATCGCCTTGATATGTGAAAACTGTTTTGTCAGGATGTACTCTCTTTACACCTGAAGCAACGGCTGGAGCTCTTCCGTGTGCCGCTTCATGCATATCACAATTGAAGTAGTCATAGCAGAAAACTGCACAACCAACAGGAGCAACCCCTATTGCATTGTCTACTAAATCTAATTCTTCCAATACCTCAGCTACCAGTCTGTGGATTATACCGTGAGTACAGCCTGGACAGTAGTGGAAGGGCTTATCTGTTAAGCCTTTTGTTTTATCAAATACTACAGCCATTATTTTGCACCCCCTAATACCTTCTTCGCATGCTCTACTATTGCTGCAGGTGTTGGAATCATACCGCCTGTTCTGCCATAGAAGTGTACAGGCTTTTTGCCGTTTGCAGCAATCTTCACATCATCAATCATTTGACCCATGCTCATTTCTACTGTCAAGAAAGCTTTTACGCTTGCTTGATCCGCAGCAGCTTCAACAGCAGCAGTTGGGAATGGCCATAATGTAATTGGTCTGATCATACCTGCCTTTATGCCTTCCTTTGCTAGTGTGTTGATCGCATTCTTAACGATTCTAGCTGTTGTTCCATAAGCTACAAACACGATTTCTGCACCTTCAACATTGTAGTTTTCTACTCTTGTCTCATTTGCAGTTATTTCATCGTATTTCTTGAAAAGCTTTATGTTGTGGTTTTCACACTCTTGTGGATCTATGAAAAGTGAATTAATTACGTTTGGTTTTCTCTTTCCGCCTGTACCTGTAGTAGCCCAAGTCTTCTCTGGAAGAACTCTTTTTGCTACCGGTTTGAACTCAACAGGCTCCATCATTTGTCCGATCATACCGTCACCCATGATCATTACTGGAATTCTGTATTGATCAGCCATGTCAAATGCCTCTTGTGTGAGGTCAACTGCTTCTTGTACTGAACTTGGAGCGATAACGATCAATCTGTAATCGCCATGTCCGCCGCCCTTTGTAGCTTGATAGTAGTCTGACTGTGCAGGTTGGATACCACCAAGACCTGGGCCCCCTCTAACTATATTAACTATAACGCATGGAAGCTCTGCTCCAGCGATATAGGATATGCCTTCTGCCTTTAAGCTTATTCCTGGGCTGGAGGAGGATGTCATAACTCTTGCACCTGAACCTGCTCCACCATAAACCATGTTTATTGCTGCAACCTCTGATTCAGCTTGTAGGAAAACGCCGCCCTCTTGTGGTAATCTCAATGACATATATTCTGGTATTTCGTTTTGTGGTGTAATAGGATAACCGAAGAAGTATCTGCAACCAGCTTTTATCGCTGCTTCTGCTATAGCCTCATTACCCTTCCATAATTCCTTCGCCATTAATGTTTAACCTCCCTAATTAATTTAAATGCTGTTAGGTTATAATCTCTCTACTTTTATAACTACATCTGGACAAATCTTTGCACATGAACTACAAGCTGTACATTTGTCCATTTCCTTAACTGTTGCGGGATGATAGCCTTTTACGTTGATTCTCTCTTTGTCCATTACAACGATTTTTACTGGACAAACTGTTGTACATAGTTCACAACCCTTGCACTTGTTTTCATCAAAAATTACTCTTCCTGCCATTTGTTAACCTCCTTATTAATTAGCTTTCTTGTTCCCAAGGCTTTTTCATGTATATATCTATGGGAAAAACCTCACCTTTGAGGTTCTGAGGCAAGCTTGGCACCAAGGATCTTTGAACTACGATATATTTTATCGGCAGTTCCAAAGCGTCTGATACCTTCTCACATAGCGCTTGACCCTTCATGATCTCTTCAATAGTCGTTTCACCGCATAGATGTGTGTTGTTAACCAATGCTGTAACTTTTTGTCTGGAGCCTGCTTCAATTGCTCTGATGTACTTTATGGCGCCATCCAAATCATGTGTCATGCTTCGATTGGCATTCAGTACAAACAGCATATCATAAGGCTCTCTATCCAATGATTCATGATACCTGCCCAACGCTGTCGCTCCTACCTTGTCCCCTCCAACATCAAGCACTGCCTGATAAGACTTGTCATGAAAAACTGTATTTATTTCAGGGGACAGAGCAGGTATATCACCTGACAGTCCCTTGATTGACGAAGCTATAACTCTAATACCCTTTTCCTCAAACTGAGATTCCAGCTGTCTGGATCTAAAATATGGGTTCACTATATCCAAGTCTACAATTGCAGTCTTAAAGCCTGCCGCTGCCAATCCAAAGGTATAGTTGACAGCAAACTCTGTTTTTCCACTGCCATAGTGTCCCGTTATGATTCTAACTCTTTTTTCATCAAACATAAAGTTACCTCTACAGTGTTTTTTTATTTATATTCTCTGGCTTGCTCTTCTTCTCTTAGCACTCTTAATCCGCCTTCGGCTAGAGCTATCATTTCATCTTCGCCAGGGTAAACCCTTATATCTCCTATGAAATCAACTCTTTCCTTAATCCAGCCTATAAGCTCCTTGTCGTAAGCAAGACCACCTGTAATGCATATTGCATCCACTTTACCCTCAAGTACTGCGGCGCAAGCTCCTATTTCCTTTGCAACCTGATAAGCCATTGCCTGATAAACAAGCTCTGCTTCCTTGTTGCCCTGTTGAATCATGGCTGAAACTTCCCTGCCGTCATTTGTACCTAGGTAAGCAACCAAACCGCCCTTACCAACAATTTTCTTCTTTAGCTCGTCAATTGTATATTTTCCTGAGTAGCAAAGCTTTATCAAACTTCCAACAGGCAATGTTCCTGTTCTTTCAGGTGAGAATGGTCCTTCTCCGTCAAGGGCATTGTTTACATCAACAACTCTGCCTAGCCTGTGTGCTCCAACTGATATGCCACCGCCTAAGTGAGCAACAATCAGGTTAAGCTCTTCATAAGGCTTACCCAAGTCTCTAGCAGCTCTTCTTGCCACGGCTTTTTGATTCAAAGCATGGAATATGCTTATTCTTGCAATTTCAGGCATACCTGATATTCTAGCTATTTCATCCATTTCGTCTACAACAACCGGATCAACGATGAAGGATGGAATATTTAGCTGCCCTGCAATTTCATGTGCAATAAGTGCTCCCAGATTTGAAGCATGCTGCCCCATTGCAGCTATTTTAATATCCTTCAGCATTGTGTCATTTACGTTGTAGGTGCCGCCTTCCATTGGTCTTAGAAGTCCACCTCTGCCTACTACGGCATTTAATTTAGTGATGTTTATGCCATTGGCATTTAATGTGTCTAGTATTACATTCTTTCTAAACTCAAATTGATCAGCCACTGTATTAAATGGTGCCAGCTCTTGATCTGTATGTCTAAGAGTTGTCTCCATGACCGGCTTCTCATTGTCAAATATAGCAATCTTTGTAGATGTTGATCCTGGATTTATAATTAATAATCTAAATACTTCCTGCATTGTTCTCCTCCAAAATAAATTATTTGCTTACCATTAGCACGCCAATGGCTATTGAATTTAGCTTTGCTTCGTCGGAATCTGCTCTTGAAGTCAGAACTACCGGAGCTTTTGCACCGACAATAATGCCTGCATTCTTTGCCTTTGCAAAGAATACCAATGATTTATAAAGCATATTTCCTGCCTCAATTGTAGGTACCATCAATATATCCGCATGTCCTGCAACAGGATGATCCATACCCTTGTGCTTTGCTGCTTCAACTGATATCGCATTGTCAAGAGCAAAAGGTCCTGCTATGACACAGTCCTTTATTTCTCCTCTTTCATTCATCGCTACCAGTTCTGCTGCATCTACAGTGGCTTGCATTTTTGGATTTACCTTCTCAACTGCAGCAAGCACGCCAACCTTTGGATTTTCATTGCCCAAAGCATGAGCAACCTGCACTGCATTTTCTATTATTTGCTTCTTTTGCTCCAGGTTTGGCGCAAGATTCATTGCTGCATCCGTTACATAAAACAATCTATCATAACCATTTACATCAAATACTGCAACGTGGGATAATACATTGCCTGTTCTCAAGCCTATCTGCTCATCCAACACTGCCTTTAATATAACTGATGTATCCACCAAGCCCTTCATTACAAGGTGGGCTTTGCCAGAGGATACCAATTCAACTGCTTTACGGCAGGCTTCATTCTTGTCAGGTACATGTATCACTTCAAACTTAGCTAGCTCAACGCCGCACTTTCCTGCTGCTGATAATATCTCATTTTCATCCCCAACCAGTATTGCATCTGCGATGCCAAGATCCTTAGCGCTGTTGATTGCACTTAATACTTCTATATCTTGAGCTACTGCAACTGCTATAACTTTAGGTCCCTTTTCCTTTGCTGCCTTTAATATTTGGTCAAAAGCTGTAATCAAATTACTTCACCTCGTTTTCATAAATTTTAGCTTGTTCTTCGCCGCTTAATATTCTTTGAGTTCCTTCAGCCAAAGCAAGCATTTCGTCTTCTCCTGGATATACCTTTACAGGTGCTATAAATTGTACTCTTCTGGATATTTTCTCACACAAAAGGTTTGAATATGCAATACCGCCAGTCAATACTACCGCATCTACCTTACCCTTTAGTACTGCTGCCATCGCGCCAATTTCCTTAGCAATTTGATATGCCATAGCATCAAATATCAGTTCAGCATTTTTATCGCCGTTTTCAATCATTTTTATTGCATCTCTTGCATCGTTGGTTCCAAGATAGCCTGTCAATCCTGCTTTGCCAACAGTCATTTTCTTCATTTCAGCTTGCGTATACTTACCAGAGTAGCAAAGCTTTATGACGCTGCCGACAGGTAATCCGCCTGCTCTTTCAGGAGAAAACGGACCTCCCTCGTTGGCGTTATTTACATCCATTATTCTGCCCTTTTCCAAGGGTGCTATTGAAATACCTCCGCCGAGATGAGCAACTATAAAATTAACCTCTGTCAAATCCTTGCCCATATCTTTGGCAGCTCTTCTGCCTACAGCCTTAATATTTAAAGCGTGCACCAAGGACTTTCTGGGAAGCTCCGGCAAGCCGGAAACCCTAGCTATATCAGGGAATTCATCTACTGCCACCGGGTCAACGATGAAGGAAGGAATTCCTTGCTCGTCAGCGATTCCCTTTGCAATAATGCCTCCTAAATTAGAAGCATGCTCTCCTTGTACACCTATTTTTAAGTCCTCAATCATTGCATCAGTCACCTTATATGTACCACCTGGCATAGGCTTTAAAAGACCACCTCTGCCTACTACTGCAGCAAGACCTTCAGCTTCAATTTTTTCTTCCTTCAGCCATTCCAATATCATTTGCTGTCTATATTCGAACTGATCAGTGATTTTTTCGTATTTTGCCAATTCCTCTACGGAATGACTCAAATTTTTTTGTGCTATGTTTTCGCCCTTTCTAAACACAGCAACCTTAGTTGATGTGGATCCCGGATTGATAACCAGTAGATTTTCTCTTTGCATTCCAAAACCACTCCCTTAATATTTATCATCTCTGTATTATTTTTCATTTTGACAGAAATTTATTAGTTTTTATTCCCATTGTTTAAGCTTTTAAAAACATAAATTGCTGTACTCTTATATTAAGCAATTGTCGTGCCACTCAACATGAATATGTTTGTTAATTTATTAATTAATATTTGTGATAAAAAAATAAGGAGAAAGCAGGGTTTGACATATTGCGACAATTGCTTTTTCCTTATATATTTCAGCACATTTATATTCAATGACAGATCTGTGCAGTTTCTTGCATGCAAAATTTTGCATTGTGCTAGACTTTTGCAAAATTCTGCATGCTTGTTCAATGTTTATACAGCGTAAACAATCAATAATTGAACCTTATCCTATCCCATATTTGTCCAGCTTATAGTATAAGCTGCGCAAAGATACCTCCAAAACTTTTGCTGCCTTCGTTTTGTTGTTTTCACATTGCTTTAGAACCTGTAGAATATATTTTTTTTCTGCTATTTCCAATACTTCGTCCAAATTCTTAGCTGTTTCTATATAATCATCCGGTTTCTCAATTGCATTTACAGAAGGCTCATGCTGTCTTCTGATCTGAGGAAGATGATATTGCAGAACTATGGTTTCATTGGTTTTCATATTAATAATTGCACGACCTATGACATTTTCCAGTTCTCTTACATTACCCGGCCAATCATAGTTTTTGAGCTCCTGAACAGCTTGCTGTGATATATCCTTGATGTTTCTGCCATACTGTTGATTGAATTTCTTTATAAAGAATATACCAAGATTGTAAATATCTCCCTTTCTGACCCGCAAAGACGGCAGCTCAATTGGGTATACATTTAATCTATAA
>Ga0154410_1001_pt1 | contig 20011 bp, 21 predicted proteins | sample RifGroB2_FD_115914 | JGI IMG/M metagenome (GOLD analysis project Ga0154410, IMG submission 115914) | Clostridiales bacterium GWB2_37_7
AGATTAAGAAATATACAGGGACCGTGGAGAGCTTGCTAATCACGGACAAGCTGGAATTAACAGTGAATATACAAAATGCAGGCTCTAAGAAATACTACATAACAGAAGCTACAAAAATTATAAAAAACAAAAGCGCAGTTAAATATGATGCCCTCAAAGCCGGTGACAAGGTAGTCATGACGGCTGACGACACAGAAGTGCTGGAGATAAATGCAGACAGCACAATAACAGCTGACAATGGCATCATAGAAAGCATCATATATACAAGAACAGCACCACCCAAGATTACCATGGTCGGTACCGACGGCAAAAACAAAGAATATTTTATAAGGAAGGATTTAGACACAAAAAGTATTTTGATTAATGACAAAGCCTCTTTGGTATATGACTTGAGACCGGGTATGCATGTCAAGGTTGATTTAGAAAATGAGGAGATCATCAAGGTAACTACCATTAAGACAGAAACAAATAGCAAAATGGATGGAAGTATTAAGTTTATCAACAAAATCTTCAATATAATAGTATTGTCTCAGTACGGCATTGACGGCAAAGAAATAACAAAAGAAATATCTGTAGCAGCCAGTGAGATCAGAAATATAAATCTTGATAAGCTGACCATAGACAAGCTAAAAGAAGGCGACCAAATAACAGTATTTGCAGTAGAAGATGCAGGAAAGCTCAAAGCCAGCCTAATCATCATAAACAACTAATTCATGAAGATATAGACACATTGTCTATATCTTCATTTTTTGGTGCCAGGCACCGAAAAAACAAGTTATTGAATTTTTTAGAAATATACTAAATCTATCAATAAATGTATAATATATGTATAGGAAATTCAGTGAATTTAAGGAGGAACAGGATGAGCTATCAAATAAGATATCAAGAATGGCTAGAGCAGGATATTTTTGATGAAGAAACAAAAAAAGAATTAAATAATATACAAGATAATCTTCAGGAAATTGAGGATAGATTCTACAAGGATCTGGAGTTTGGTACAGGCGGACTGCGAGGCGTCATTGGCGCAGGCACCAACAGAATGAACCGCTATACAGTAGGTAGAGCAACGCAAGGCTTGGCTAGCTTTATTTCCAAAAAAGGTGCAGCAAATCCCAGTGTTGTAATAGCTTTTGATTCAAGGCGCTTTTCCAAGGAATTTGCAGCAGAGGCAGCGGCCGTATTAAATGGCAATGGCATTAAGGTTTATGTTTTTGAAGATTTACGTCCTACTCCGGAGCTTTCCTTTGCAGTAAGGGAGCTGAGAGCCACCGCGGGCATCGTTGTTACCGCCAGTCACAATCCGCCTGAATACAACGGCTATAAGGTGTATTGGAGTGATGGAGCACAGATTGTTTCACCCATTGCAGAGGAGCTGCTGGCAGAGGTAAATTCAATTACAGATTTCAGCAGGATAAAACGCATGGATAGTGAGGCTGCAGAGCAGCAAGGCTTGTTGAAGCATATTGGGCAAAGCATTGATGATATCTATATAGATAAGGTAAAAAGTCTTTCGCTAAATCCACATATTGCAAGACAGCTGGGTGACAGCTTGAGCATTGTTTATACCCCGCTTCATGGCACAGGAAATCTATCTGTCAGGAGAGTATTGTCGGAAATGGGCTTTGCCAATGTGACAGTGGTGCCGGAGCAGGAGCTGCCTGATTCAAATTTCTCGACTGTGAAATATCCGAATCCAGAGGAGCATGATGCTTTTGCATTGGCTATAAAGCTTGCGAAGGAGAAAAACGCAGATGTAATAATCGGCACTGACCCTGATTGTGATAGAGTTGGCGCCGTGGTTAAAAACACTGCGGGGGAGTATGTCGTGTTGACAGGCAACCAAACAGGTGCACTGTTGATAGACTATATGCTGTCTAATTTGAAGAAGCAGAACAAGCTCAATGAAAAAAGCACGATTATTAATACTGTGGTAACAGGAAAATTGGGTGAGGTCATAGCTCGCAGCTATGGGGTAAATGTGATTTCAGTTCTTACAGGCTTCAAATATATCGGCGAAAAAATTAAAGAATTCAAGGCCGCAAATAGCCATGAGTTTGTTTTTGGCTATGAGGAAAGCTATGGTTATTTGGCAGGAGACTTTGTCAGAGATAAGGATGCTGTTTCTGCTTCCATGCTGATTTGTGAAATGACTGCATATTACAAGCAAAAGAATATGAGCCTTTATGAAGCGATGCTGGCGTTGTACAGCAAATATGGCTATTACAAAGAGGGGCTTGGTTCCATTGCTTTTAAGGGCAAGGAAGGTATGGAAAGCATGAGAAGTCTTATAAATAATATAAGACAAAATCCATTTTCTGAGCTGCGTGGAGTGAAGGTAGCAGAATATAGAGACTATATGACATATCAGGGGGTCATCCCTCTTCCTAAGGAAAATATGCTTTGCTTTATTCTCGAGGATCACGCATGGTTCTGCATTAGACCCTCAGGCACAGAGCCAAAGCTTAAGCTTTATTTTTCAGTAACCGGCAGCAACAGTGAGGACGGCGATGAGCGATTAGAAAAATTAAAAGCGGCAGTGCTGGACATGATCGAGTCGTAGGGGCATAGGCGGGCGCACACATGGGTGCGCCCCTACAAATATTTATTAGCCAAGTGTAGGGGATGACCCGCGTGTCATCCCGGAAACATCTTGTACAAACTCCAATATTTTAATATAATCTTAATGGTAAAGATTCTTATGCATACGAAGAGGAGGATACAGCTTTGGAAAAACTAATTATAACCGCTTGTCTCACAGGCGCTGAGGTTACAAGGGATGTGCAGCCAAGCCTGCCTATAACCCCTGAGGAAATTGCTGATGCAGCCTATGAGGCTTGGAAGGCAGGAGCATCAATCGCTCACATACATGCCAGGAAGCCTGATGGAACGCCCACTCAAGATGTTGAGGTATATAGAGAAATAAAGAAAAAGATAGAAGAAAGATGCGATATCATTTTCCAGCCTTCTACAGGGGGTGCAGTATGGCATTCTAAGGAAGAGAGGATACAGCCTGTTTTTCTGAAGCCTGAGATGGCATCCTTGAGTACAGGAACTTGCAATTTTGGCAATGATGTATTCATGAACTCTGAGGAATATATGGAGAGCTTTGCAAAAATTATGCAGGAATATGGTGTAAAGCCTGAAGTAGAAATATTTGAAAAAGGTATGATCGACAATGCGATGAAGCTGGTGAAAAAGGGATTGCTCAAGCTGCCTATACACTTTGACTTTGTATTGGGGGTACCAGGGGCTATGCCGGGGGAAGCCAGAGATTTGATGTATTTGGTTTCCAGCATACCACAGGATTGTACTTGGACAGTAGCAGGCATTGGTAGATATGAATTGCCACTTGCAGTTATGGCAATTGTCATGGGTGGACACGTTAGAGTTGGATTTGAGGATAACATATATTATTCTAAGGGTGTAGTGGCAGACTCCAACGCGCAGCTGGTAGAGAGAATTGCAAGAATCTCCAGAGAATGCGGTAGAGAGGTAGCGAACCCAACAGAAGCAAGAAGGATTCTTGGATTAATATAATTAAGAAACACAAAGGGCAGGTTTTCACCTGCCCTTAAAATTTATATACACGGGCTGTCACAGAGACCAGCCCCTACAGTGCCCGTTTAATGACTTTTATCTCAACGTCCTGCTTTTCTACTTTTGCACTAATATCATCGACTTTTTGCTCTACCACCGTAAGCTTCTCGTATGTAAGCTTATAGCCATCATACAAAGCACTGATGTCTTGCTTGATCTCATTTTCGAAGCGGATAAATTGATTAGAAAGATTATCAACTCTTTTGTCCGAAGCATCGAATCGTAGATCAATAGCATCAAATCGCTTGTTAACCTCCTTCTTGAAATCAATCATGTCATTCTTAAAGTCTGTCATATCCTTCTTGAAGTCTGTCATATCCTTCTTGAAGTCCCTGAACTCTCCATACATTTTAGACATCAGATCAAATAATTTTTCGCCCATCAAAATCACCCCTTGGACATAGTATAACATAGTAATTATAAATTTACACCTATTTTTTTACAGTTCGCCAGCTCCTTAAAAATCACCTTTAGTCGCATTATGTATGATGATGCTGCAATTTGAGATAATTAAACGGACAAACTTTTCTAATATATAAAAGGATTTTTATAGAGAATGTAGAAATATTAATATTATAGCATAAGGAAAGGGATAGGATATCTAGGGGGGGATACGATGCTTTTTGATACAAATATGGGTGCCGCTGTCAGATGCACAAATTGCGGCAAAATGATCATGAAAGAAATATCTTTGTTTCAGCTGTCAAGAAGCGGCGTATATGAAATAAAATGCGACTGCGGCAGAACAATAATGACAGTCAGAAGCAGCAACTGCAAAAGCTTCAGAATACATATTCCGTGTATAGTCTGTGAGAAGGACCATTTGTATATGTTCGATTCAAGACAAGCGTTGACGCAAAAGGTTAAAATACTTTCTTGTCCTGCCAGCCAAATGGACATTGCCTTTGTGGGCAACAAAATAATGGTGCAAGAAATGGCACAGAAGCACGAGAAGGATTTACAGGAGCTTATCGAAGTATTGGAGATATAGTAGCATTTACTTATATTAGAAATATAAATGAATTTTTGTAGCACGAGCTTCAATCTCGTGCTTTTCAAATTGCATAGAGGCTGCATTATATTCGATATTTTGGTAATAATTCAATAAAGGGGTGATAAACACTTGAACGAACTAATGGAAAAAAGTATGAACGACTTAAGGGAAATGGCAAAGTCCATGGGCATAAAAAGCTACTATAAATTCAAAAAAGATGAGTTGGTGCAGGAAATCCTAAGCACAATTCATAAGGCCAAGGTAGAGCAAGGGATTATTAAAGAGGAAGCGCCCAAGGTTGAGGCACAGCTAAATCAGGATAAAGCACCAATTGCAGTAGAGAAGCCTATTGAAAAGAAGCCCCTTAGCGACGCAGAGAAAAAGTTTTTAGAAAGCAAGGATGTTGAACAGGGTGGCAGAGCAGATGGTATTTTGGAGGTTCTGCCCGACGGTTTTGGCTTCCTGAGATCGGATAACTATCAATCAGGTGATAGAGATATTTATATATCACCATCTCAGATTAGAAGATTTAATTTGCGAACAGGAGATCGGGTTACAGGCATTACCAGAGCTCCCAAAGAGGGGGAGAAATTTCAAGCACTTCTTTACGTTCGGGGTGTCAATGGAGACGATCCTGAAACAGTAATCAGACGACCTTATTTTGAGGATCTTACACCTATTTATCCAGATGAAATGATCAAATTGGAAAACGAACCCAAGGATTTATCAACACGATTGATCGATTTGCTTGCACCTATTGGTAAAGGTCAAAGAGGTATGATTGTTTCGCCTCCAAAGGCAGGTAAGACAGTTCTATTAAAGAAAATTGCAAACAGTATAACTCAAAACTATCCTGATATAGAGCTGATCGTTTTACTAATAGATGAAAGACCTGAGGAAGTTACAGATATGAAGCGCTCCATTAATGGAGATGTAATATATTCAACCTTTGACGAAATGCCGGAAAACCATTGCAAGGTAGCTGAAATCGTCTTGGAAAGAGCGAAGCGATTGGTTGAGCAGAAAAAGGATGTAGTCATTCTCATGGACAGTATCACCAGATTAGCTAGAGCTTATAACCTTACCATAGCACCGACAGGCCGTACTTTGTCAGGCGGTTTGGATCCGGGAGCACTTTATAGACCCAAGAAGTTTTTTGGTGCTGCTCGTAATATTGAAGAAGGCGGCAGCTTGACTATATTGGCTACAGCCTTGGTAGATACAGGCAGCAGAATGGATGACGTTATATTTGAGGAGTTCAAAGGTACCGGTAATATGGAGGTACATTTGGATAGAAGGCTTTCTGAAAAGAGAATCTTCCCTGCAATAGATATGAATAGATCAGGAACAAGAAAAGAAGAGCTGCTGCTTTCTTCTAAGGGCTATGAAGCAATCTTATCAATTCGCAAAGCCTTCAGCAGCGGTTCAAATTCAGAGGTTACAGAATACTTGATAAATAAGCTTCTCGGAGCCAGAACAAATGAAGATTTTATTGATTTTATCAGGCAAACCAATTTTAGAGACTAATACGATTCTTCGTCATGCCTAGGATGACAGCAAAGCAGCTTGTCAGGAAAAAAATAATTGCTAATTAAATAGAACTATGCTATAATTTGATAAGTTGACGGACTATGCTCACTATTAGTGTGAATAAGCATTCTTTGATAAAAAGAATTGCTGTCTTATCTATACATAAGTTATATAGAAAGAGGTGAATAAGATGAGAGAAGGAATTCATCCAAATTATGGTGAAGCTGTTATAAAATGCGCTTGTGGAGAAGTCATCGAAACTGGTTCTGTTAAAAAAGAAATCAAGATAGAAGTTTGTTCCAAGTGCCATCCTTTCTTTACTGGAAAGCAAAAGCTTCTAGATACAGGTGGACGTGTTGACAGATTCAAGAAGAGACTTGATCTAGCAACTAAGAAGTAACAATAATAATTGAGGTTAAAGCGAATAGCTTTAGCCTCTATTTAGTTTGTTAAAGAATAATTTTAAAATTAAATCGTAGGGGATGCTGCCCACAGCATCCCACAATTACATAAATTATCACAAACAAGGGGGAAGGGTTATGTACGGGCCAAAGGATCACGGTTGGATCGAGGTAATTGTTGGTTCTATGTTTAGCGGCAAAAGTGAGGAGCTGATCAGAAGAGTCAACCGAGCAAGAATTGCAAAGCAGAAGGTGCAGGTTTTTAAACACTGCATTGATGACAGGTACGCTATTGACCATGTTGTATCTCACAATGGAGCGAAGACGGAAGCAATTAAAATTACTAAGGCTAGAGACATTCTTAAGCATTTGGATAAAGATGCATTTGTGATCACCATTGATGAAGTGCAGTTTTTTGATGAGGAGATAGTTGATGTATGCATCAAGCTGGCAGATCAAGGCAAGCGGGTAATAGCAGCAGGATTGGATCTAGACTTTAGAGGAGAACCCTTTGGACCTACACCGGCGCTTATGGCGGTTGCCGAATTTGTGGACAAAATGCAGGCTATTTGCATGACCTGCGGCAATCCAGCAACGCGCACGCAAAGAATGATAAATGGAGAACCGGCAGCTTATCATGATCCTATTATATTGGTAGGGGCGACAGAAAGCTATGAAGCTCGTTGTCGCAAGTGCCACGAGGTACCTGGTAAGGAGTAATACATAAAAAACCCTTCTGAGCAATCAGAAGGGTTTTGCATTTGTACGTTCAATGCCTTTTTTAAATTCCGTCAAGTATTCTTCTTTTTCATCCAACCAGTATCTTCTGGCTGGCTGTTTTGTTTCGGGGTCAGGGTCAAAGTAGCTCCACCAGACTGCGATTTTTATATTCGGATAATTTTGTATGGAATCAAACATTTCCTTTATCCAGGCTTGCTTGTCGCCACCTACTGAATTAGAGGCAAATTCTGTAATGATCCATGGATAATTGCTGTACATAACACTGAACTTGTCGTTTATATGCTGATAAATCTCATTGAAGCTGCGCCATTTTTCTCCAGTTTTCTTTTCAAAGTAATTTCCGGTATTGTAGCCTGTTACGCCGATAAGTTGGACATAGCCATCTCCGGGATAATAGCTTGCCTGATTGTTCCAATTCAGGGGAGGATAATCTCTATCATTGGGATTGAATATCCAAATGGCATTGGTTACCTGCTGTTCCTTGAATATTTCATAAATCCGACGCCAAGCCTCTATAAATAAATCCGGGTCATTCATAGTAGCAATTCCGCTATACACGGTCCAGGTACCATTCATTTCATTGTTCAGTCTAAACAGGACAGGACGACCAAAATCCTTAAGCTGGTTGGCAAAATCCCTCAAGTATTCATCATATTTACCATCAATAATGTCATATACGGTGCTGTGCAGTTTGTTTTTATTATCAGCTGTATCCTCAGGCAGCACACTCCACATTGTTTGCAGTGTCAATTCTACAATTTTATCCTCTTTATAGGCTTGCTCCAGTGTAGCTTTTGGGAATTCATGACCTAGGTATATATAATTCAGGATTACTGGGAATTTATAGTTTATTTTTTGCTCCAGCTCTTTAAATTTTTCAAAGGGCTTGAGGCTAGAGGGATAAAATATGCCCCATTGAACATTATTAGCAGCTTTTATTTTGTTATAATAATCCAGTGCCTCTCCGCTTAGGTTCGAGGCATCCGGTTTGAATTTCAAGGAGAAGCTTTTGGGCTCAGCCTTGGTAGGTGCAAAGGAGTAAAGGGCAGCTTGTATCACATTGCTATATTTTTCGGGTTGAGAGGTCTTAAAATTAAACATATAAAAGTCTCTTTTATCTGTAACGATGATGGCTTGGTAATAATAATCCTTGGCAGACGGATCCACAGCATCTCGAGACAAGACTACAATTTTGGTTTTGCGATCGTTTATAGTGGTGTTTGTATGCTCAATAAGCTTGATGCCGTTTACTTTTTGAAAGGTTTCATTGAGTAGATACTTATATATATAATTGTTAAAGTAAGGATCCAAGTCATCATAGGGAGATCTTTCTTTGGAAATCTTCAGATCAAATTCATCATTAGAGAATCTGATATAGTAGGGAGTATAGGAATCGTCCATTTGCAGATCATCGGGCATTGTTATATTGAAGCCCAAACCATCTACCTTATATTTCTTTGGCTTTGGAGTTTTTTTGGAAACATCGCCCTCGGGTGAAGGCAAAAGAGGATTTGTTTGTATTTGGCTGCATGCTGTCAGCAAAATTAGCAGCACAGCTAATATCAAGGGAAGTTTTTTTCTCATGTGGTTACCTGCCTTATACTTTCTATGATAAGATTGTGTTGTTGATTTTAGTATATTTTATCATATAGAGTGCCTTTTTTACACAATTTAGTTAACAAAGCTTCTGAAAATAAGTTTATTGCATTAAACATCTTGCATCCTTGAAAAATGTTAGTAGTAAGGATATACTAATATATACATGAGTAAATCCCGCTAAGGTGAGGATTTAAATTATAATTGGAAGGTAGAAATATGAATTTTTTAAATACACAAAGCAAAATCAAACCAAAGGCTGTTGGCGGTCAGGCTGTTATAGAGGGTGTTATGATGAAGGGTGCCGACAGCATAGCCATTGCAGTTAGAAAGCCAGACGGTGAAATAGCACTGAAAAAACAAGTGCTCAAGAGCAATAGAAAGACGATATCTAAAATCCCTGTTTTAAGAGGGGTGTTTGCTTTTTTTGACTCCATGGTATTAGGTGTGCAGTCCCTTATGTATTCGGCAGAGTTTTATGAAGAGGAAGACCCAAAGGCAAAGGACAAAAAGCCCAATGCTTTTGATAGGTTTATGGAAGCCAACTTTATTTGGATTTCTGTAACCTTGTCAATCGCCTTTTCGGTACTGCTATTTATATTGCTGCCTACAGTTGTTGTGGATATATTTGAAAGATTTACGGCAAGTACCGTTGTATTAAATCTAATAGAAGGTCTTGTGCGTATTGGTATTTTCGTAATATATATTACGGCAATCTCCGGCATGAAGGATATCAAAAGAGTTTTTGAATATCACGGGGCGGAGCACAAAACAATTTTTTGCTATGAGCATGGGCAGGAGCTAACTGTCGAGAATGTGAAGAAGCACGGAAGATTGCATCCTAGGTGCGGTACCAGCTTCCTATTTATAGTTATGATTGTCAGCATATTGATGTTTTCTATGTTTGAATGGTCAAATCTTTTCTATAGAATAGTGGTAAGACTTGCACTGCTGCCTATTGTAGCAGGAATATCCTATGAGCTGATAAAGTGGGCAGGTAAAAGTGAGAGCCAGCTTGCTTGCATCATGTCAAAGCCTGGTATGTGGCTGCAAAAAATTACAACAAGAGAACCGGATGACAGCCAGATAGAGGTGGCTATTGTGGCCTTGAAAAATGTATTGGTAGAAGATTCGGAGGCAGACAATTGGTAGCTATTACAATCAAAGCTGCACTGCAGTCTGGAGCGAGGCTTTTGAAAGATTGCGGTTCTTCCAGTGCCATACTGGATGCCGAGCTGCTTTTGCTGCATGGGTATAGTATTCATGGGATTTCATTGAATAAAATTAAGCTAATTACAAATTGTAATGATATAATTTCCGAAGAGATATATGAAACCTATATAAATTTTGTTGAGCAAAGATGCCAAGGAAAGCCTGTTCAGTATATAAGGGGCATTCAGGAATTTATGAATCTGGAGCTTGAGGTAACCGAAAAGGTGTTGATTCCCCGGGGTGATACAGAGATTATTGTAGAGAAGCTTTTGGAATTGGCAGCTAGAGATCGTGTTATAAATATCATAGATATGTGCACGGGAACCGGAGCCATTGCAGTGAGTCTGGGATATTATTTGCCAAAGGCTGTGGTTACTGCAGTGGACATTTCTGAGGAGGCATTGGAATGCTGTCGCAGAAACATTTTCAAGCATGGTTTGCAGGACAGGGTCAATGCTGTCAAGAGCAATTTGTTTGAGGACTTGACAAGCAAAGCGTTAACAAATAATATAGATATGGTTGTTTCTAATCCTCCCTATATTCCTACTGCCGAACTATCGGATCTGGCAGTTCCTGTAAGGGACTTTGAACCTATATTGGCGCTTGATGGAGGAAGAGATGGACTGGATTTTTATAGATGTATAGCACAAGATGCAGCGGACTTACTGGTAAGTGGGGGAATACTTGCTTTTGAAATAGGCTATAATCAAGGACGAGAGGTCATGAGTATAATAAAGGAGAGCGGAAGCTATTATGATTTAGAGTGTTTTAAGGATTTAGCTGGATTGGATAGATGCGTAATCGCATATAAAAAGTAGAATACAATAAACAGGGAGTGATATTATGATAGATAAGCTGCAGGCTCTAGAGGATAAATATGAAGATTTGAGTCACAAAATAAGTGACCCTGAAATTATAAATGATCAAGCCCAATGGCAAAAACTCATAAAGGAGCATGCCAGCCTTGAGGTAATCGTAGTGAAGTTTAGAGAGTATAAGGTTGTAATACAGGGGATTGAAGACTCGAAGGCTATGCTTCAGGATGATATTGACAGGGAATTTGAGGATATGGTAAAGCTGGAGCTGTCAGAGCTTCAGGAAAAGAAGGAGGCTTTAGAGCAGGAGTTGAAGCTATTACTGCTGCCTAAGGACCCCAATGATGACAAAAGCGTTATAGTTGAAATAAGAGGAGCAGCCGGCGGCGAGGAAGCGGCATTGTTTGCAGGAAGCTTGTTCCGTATGTATACAAGATATGCCGAGAGACAGGGCTGGAAAATTGACATGTTAAGCTCCAATGCCACAGACATAGGCGGCTATAAGGAAGTTATATTTGAAATAGACGGCAAGGGTGCTTACAGCAAGCTCAAGTACGAAAGCGGCGCACATAGGGTGCAGCGTGTGCCCGATACAGAGGCCAGCGGAAGAATTCATACTTCAACTGCAACAGTAGCAGTGCTTCCAGAGGCAGAAGACGTGGAAGTAGATATCAATGCCAATGATTTGAGAATAGACGTTTTTCGTTCCGGTGGGCACGGTGGTCAAAGTGTTAACACCACAGACTCAGCGGTACGTATAACGCATTTGCCAACAGGCTTTGTGGTGTCCTGTCAGGATGAGAAATCACAGCTTAAGAACAAGGAAAAAGCACTCAAGGTTCTAAAATCCAGATTGCTGGAAGCAGAAATTGAGAAGCACAATGCAGCCATAGCCAGTGACCGCAAGAGCCAGGTAGGTACAGGAGACAGAAGTGAAAGAATCAGAACGTACAACTTCCCTCAAGGAAGAGTAACAGACCATAGAATAGGTCTTACAATATATCAATTGGATTCCTTTATGGATGGAGACATCGTAGAGATGATTGATGCCTTGAATACCAGTGCACAGGCAGACAAACTGACCAGCGAGGGCTTGGCATAACATTATAGTTTATATCCTGTTTATAGAATAATTATAGGGGCAGACCCATGTGTCTACCCTTTAATATTTTTTGGTTTGCTGATACTAGTGGGTGGCTGAGGGCAGCCACCCCTACATACCAATAGAATTATTTCACATGTAGGGGATGCTGCCTACAGCATCCCGCATTACCCGCCCCTACAAATATACTTCTATAAAAACACCTGCTGAATATACATTTAAGGAATTGAAATAAGCAGCAGTTATGGAGGTATTGATGTGAGCAGACTTATGGCAGTTACACTGATAGGGTTTTTATGTGGGATGATCGGAACGGGCATAGGTGGTTTTATTACCATACTATTAAAAAATCCTACCAGAAGATTTATGGCGGTGCTTTTGGGCTTTACAAGCGGAATCATGCTTTCGGTAGTAAGCTTTGACCTTTTGCCGGAAGCCTTCAAGCTGGGAAATGTTTGGTTAAGCTTTGTAGGTATGAGCATCGGTGTTGGTCTGATGATTTTGATAGATGAGTTTATGCCTAGTGAGCTATCCTTGACTAAAAACGCGAGAAATAAAAGTACTGCAGACTATGGCTTCATAAAAAGCGGTATATTATTGGGCATAGGAATAGCTATACATAATTTCCCCGAGGGTCTGGCAGTGGGTTCAGGCTTTGCAGCAAATAATACCCTGGGAGTAGGTCTTGCCATCGTTATTGCGCTGCATGATTTGCCGGAGGGCGTGGCAATGGCAGCACCTCTAAAGATGGGCGGAATCAGCAGGCTCAAAATACTCCTGTATACCATACTCGCCGGAATTCCTATGGGTATAGGTGCTTTTTTGGGTGAAGTCATAGGTGCTATTTCACCTATTTTCATAAGCTTATGTTTAAGCTTTGCAGCGGGATCTATGCTTTTTATCACCTGTGGTGAGCTGATACCAAAGTCTCAGACCGTTTATAAAGGAAGGATATCAACCATAGGAATGCTTTTGGGAATAATGAGCGGCATATTAATATCCTCAGCATTTTAATGTAGGGGCAGGTCTCTGTGCCTGTCCGAGGTAAAAGTTTAAAAAATAATCTCAAATAAAAACAGTCAGCATATAGTGCATTGAAGCTATTGCTGACTGTTTTTATGTATGGTATTATTAATTTGGCTTAAAATGCCTTTGTAAAAAAGACTTCTTTTGGAGTATTATACTAGAGAAGCCAATTGCAAAGTGCTATGAAGGATGTGCAATTAGTTTCCGATGTGTTAATAAAAATACATCTTTGATTTAAAATTGAGCAAAATGCAAAACCTATGAAGTGTTTAATTCACGAAGGATTTTTGGAGGTTCGGCTTGAAAACCAAAATTTATGAACTACAAGAAAAACATTTAGATTTCCATGCCATTCAAGAAGCTGCAGAGGTTATCAGAAACAACGGAACGGTGGTTTTTCCCACTGAAACTGTTTATGGTTTGGGTGCCAATGCTTTATCCCAAGAGGCTGCAAGGGCTATTTATGCTGCCAAGGGAAGACCCTCTGACAACCCGTTGATTGTACATATAAGTAGTATAGATATGTTGCTTTACGTAATTGGAGAGCCATTATCCCTTACTGCCAAAAAATTGATGAATAAGTTCTGGCCAGGTCCATTGACCTTGATTTTCAAAAAATCCTCTGCTGTTCCGATGGAAGTAACAGCTGGATTGGGCACAGTGGCAGTTAGAATGCCGGACAATGATATAGCGCTGGAGCTTATTAAGCAGAGCGGTTTGCCAATTGCTGCGCCCAGTGCCAATATCTCAGGAAAACCAAGCCCGACAAAAGCGGAGCATGTAATAGGTGATTTACAGGATAGGGTGGACGTCATACTTAGCGGCAGCAGCAGTAGAGTCGGCTTGGAGTCCACGGTGTTGGATCTTACCGGGGAGGTGCCTACGATCCTAAGACCGGGAGGGGTTACATTGGAAGAGCTTCAAGAGGTTATAGGCGAGGTGCATATAGACAAAGGGTTGACATGTAAAGAAACTGCTCCTAAAGCTCCAGGTATGAAATATACCCATTATGCGCCTGAGGCGGCTATGACAATTTTGAAAGGTGAGCTTCCAAAGGTGGTCAAGGCGATTCAGCAGCTGACCGAGGAACAGACCAAGCTTGGCAAGCTGGTGGGAATATTGGCAACAGAAGAAACAAAGCAAAGCTATCAAGAAGGTGTCATTGTATCCATGGGCAGTCGTGACAACCTATATACTGCTGCAGCAGCAATATTTGATGCCTTGAGACAGTTTGATAAGCAAAAAGTGGACATTATTTATGCGGAGGCTTTAAGCGAGGAAAATATTGGAATGGCAGTGATGAACAGGCTCAAAAAGGCTGCGGGCTTTAATATAATTGAGGTGTAGGAGCTATTTCCGAATATAATGAGGTGTAGGAGCTATTTCCGAATATAATGAGGTGTAGTATGAAAAACATATTGTTTGTTTGTACAGGCAATACCTGTAGAAGCAGCATGGCAGAAGCACTGCTAAAGCACTTTGCATCTGAATATCCAAGACTTGAGCTTGTTGTGAAATCCGCAGGTACAGCGGCTTCTGACAGTCAAGGGGCTTCCGGAAATGCTATCCTGGCATTGCAGGAGCTGGGGATTGATTTGAACCCGCATCGCTCTCAAGCTGTTACAACAGAGTTAATCGAAGAGGCGGATTTGGTGCTGACTATGACTTATTCTCACAAGCAGCAGCTGCTGGTTTTTAAGCCCAATGCAGCGCATAAGCTTTTTACTTTGGCTGAATTTACTTCAAGGGATAAAAGTAGAAATATATCAGATCCATTTGGAGGAAATTTAGATACATATATTGAATGTAGAAATGAAATATCTTTTTATATTAAGAAACTTTTAGATATTATTGGTAGTCAAATAGGAGATGATTAGATGAAAATTGCTATAGGAAGCGACCACGGTGGATTTATACTTAAAGGGGAGATACTTAAGCACATACAGTCAAAAGGCTTTGATGTAAAGGATTTTGGCTGCTACTCAGCAGATTCCATTGATTATCCTGATGTAGCCCATGAGGTGTCAGAAGCAGTAATCAAGGGTGGTTATGACAGAGGGATATTGATTTGCGGCACGGGGATAGGAATATCCATAGCAGCAAACAAAATACCCGGCATAAGAGCTGCTCTTTGCGGAGATTGTTTCTCTGCCAAAGCAGCAAGAGAGCACAATGACGCAAATATTTTGACACTTGGAGAACGAGTAACAGGAGTAGGCTTGGCCAAAATGATAACAGATATTTGGCTTGCTACAGAATTTGAAGGTGGACGACACGCCGATAGAGTCAATAAAATAACAGATATTGAAGGTAGATACAACAAAATATAAAGGGAGGCAATTAAATGAAAAAATATAATAATGTAACGATTATGGATCATCCTATGATACAACATAAGTTAACAATCTTGAGGGACAAAAATACCGGGGTAAAGGAATTCAGAGAGCTGGTTGAAGAGCTTTCAATGTTTATGGGTTACGAGGTTACCAGAAACCTTTCCTTGGAGGAAGTAGAAATTGAGACTCCTGTATGTATGACAAAATCAAAGGTGATAGCAGGCAAAAAACTTGGAATCATACCTATACTTAGAGCTGGCTTGGGCATGGTAGATGGTATGCTGAAGCTGATTCCTGCTGCCAAGGTAGGGCATATAGGACTATATAGAGACCCGGAAACGTTACAGCCGGTTGAATATTACTGCAAGCTGCCTAGTGATGTAGCGGAAAGAGATCTTATTGTTTTGGATCCAATGCTTGCTACAGGCGGTTCTGCCGTTGCAGCTATTAACTTCTTAAAGGATAGAGGCGCCAAGAGCATAAAGCTGGTTAATTTGATTGCTGCTCCAGAAGGCGTAAAGGCAGTAGCTGAGGCTCACCCTGATGTAGAAATATATGTGGCAGCTTTAGATGAGAAGTTAAACGATCATGGATATATAGTGCCTGGTTTAGGCGATGCCGGAGATAGGCTGTTTGGAACAAAGTAAAAAAGAAAATTTATGATAAAAATGCTTGGGGGCGTTTTTTTTGAGACCTACCTGGGATGAATACTTTATGAATATTGTTGACATGATCAAAACAAGATCCACCTGCATGAGGCGGCAGGTCGGTGCCGTAATAGTAAGGGACAAGCGTATACTTACTACAGGCTATAATGGTACGCCATCGGGACTTAAACACTGTGTAGAGGTTGGCTGCTTAAGGGATGAGTTGAAAATCCCTTCAGGAGAGAGACATGAGCTTTGCAGAGGAATACATGCGGAGCAAAATGCTATTATTCAGGCAGCTGTTTTTGGGGTGCCTATACAAAACAGCACGATATACACAAATGTTTCACCATGCATTTTGTGCACAAAAATGATTATCAACTCCGGTATTACAAGAATAGTAACCAGAGAAGCTTATCATGATGCTTTGGCATTAAAGATGTTAGCAGAATCAAACATTGAATATGTAAAACTATAGTGTTTAAAAAAAGCAAATTAGGCAAATAATGTCCTAGTAGTTACTATGTACTATATATCTTATTGAGATATTGGGAGAAAATAATTTTAAGAACAATATCACATATCTAATTTGACAACAAAAATTGACTAAGTTAAAATTAAAGCTGTGATAGTGCATATGTGTAGGGATAGATATAGGGTATCTTTTTTACAATCAGAAGGAGATGCTTGTACAACCGAACTGGCTGATGCAACTTAACACAACTTGGGAGTGGTAAAATGAAAACTATTTATATAGCATTCTTGATTGCTGTGTCTGTAGCTTATTTGGTAACACCTTTTGTTATCAAACTGGCAAACAGAGTAGGTGCTATAGATGTTCCAAAAGATAGCAGAAGGGTTCATACAGTTCCGATACCTAGACTGGGAGGAATAGCAATATTCATAGGTTTTATGGTAGCGGTTCTGACAACCTTAAAGATGGATACCAGATTGATGGGCGTATTGGCAGGTGCGGTAATAATCGTAACCATGGGATACTTTGACGATATAAAGCCTCTTTCTGCAAAGGTAAAGCTTTTGGTACAGCTTTTAGCAGCCGGTATAGCAATGTATGGTGGCGTCAAAATGAATATTTTGACAAACCCGTTGTCTTTAATATCAGGCACAAATGATTTTATCGTATTAGGCAAATGGTCATATCCCTTAACTATGGTGTGGATAGTAGGAGTAACCAATGCAATAAATCTAATTGACGGTTTGGATGGATTGGCAGCAGGTGTATCAACAATAGCAGCTTTGACGTTGACTGCGGTGGCTTTATTTACTGGTGACACCTACATATCAATGCTGGCTGCGATTCTGGCAGGTGCTACAATAGGCTTCTTGCCATATAACTTCAACCCTGCAAAGATATTTATGGGAGATACAGGTTCATTATTATTAGGGTATATGCTTTCCGTAATCTCTATTATGGGTGTATTAAAAAGTGCAGCGGCGCTTTCTATCTTGATTCCGATATTTGCTATAGGTCTTCCGATTTTTGATACTTTTATGGCTATAGTAAGAAGAGGAATGAGTGGAAAATCCTTCATGGAAGCCGATAAAGGACACTTGCATCACAGGCTGTTGGATATAGGCTTATCACAGAAGCAAGCAGTGCTGACACTGTATAGTATAAGTGCAGTACTTGGCTTCGGTGCAGTCGCGTTGGTGGAAGCGACTTTGAAGGTAGCAATCGTTTTGGTAATTGCGGTTTTTTTCTTAGCCTCTATGGGGGTAAAATACTTGGGGCTGACAGAAACAAAAACAAGCGATAGCAATATAGATGTTTAGTAGTTGTTAATATCAATTGGGTGAGAGCTAGTCTCTCACCTTTCATTTATTGCCATTTGCAAAGCAAATCCAGGCAAAAGGCGAAGGCGCTCGATGCGCCGAGACTTTTATTTCATGCGCAGAAAGGAAGAGAAAAAATGATAAAAGTACTGTCAGTGTTTGGGACAAGACCTGAAGCAATAAAGATGGCTCCCTTAGTAAAGTCACTGGAAAACCATAAGGAATTTGAATCAAGGGTATGTGTAACAGCGCAGCATAGGGACATGCTAGATCAAGTCCTTAAGATTTTCAACATCGTACCGGATTATGATTTGGATATCATGAAGAACAGACAGACTCTCACTGAAATTACCACCAATGCGCTTATAGGCTTAGAAAAGGTAATAAAGGAGTATCAGCCTGATGTAGTATTGGTGCACGGAGATACAACGACTACCTTTGTCGGCTCCTTGGCTGCTTTTTACAACCAGGTGAAGGTTGGACACGTAGAAGCTGGATTAAGAACCTTCAATAAGTACTTCCCGTTTCCGGAGGAATTGAACAGAAAGCTTACTGGAGTTATAGCAGATTTGCATTTTGCTCCTACGGTGACTTCTAAGGAAAACCTGATGAGGGAAGGAATTGCTGAAGAGGGAATATTTATAACAGGAAATACTGCTATAGATGCGCTTAAGACGACGGTCAATAAGAGTTTTCAGTATTACACTCCGGAATTGCAGCAATTGGATTATCAAAACAAGAGAATTATTCTTGTAACTGCACATAGAAGAGAAAACCTGGGGGAACCCTTGCAAAATATATGCAATGCCTTAAAGCATATTGCGGAAAAATATGAGGATGTTGAAATAGTATATGCAGTACACAAAAATCCTGCAGTACGAGAAACTGCCTTTGGAATTTTGGGAAACTGCCAAAGAGTACACCTCCTAGATCCGTTGGATGCTGAAGAAATGCATAATATAATGGATAGAAGCTATCTTATACTGACCGATTCTGGCGGATTGCAGGAGGAAGCACCCTCTCTGGGCAAGCCTGTGCTGGTGCTACGAAATGAAACTGAGAGACCGGAAGCGATTGAGTTTGGTACGCTGAAGCTGGCGGGAACGGACCGAGACAATATCATCCTGCTGACGGAAGAACTGCTAAATGACAAGGTACAATACAACAAAATGGCAAATGCAGTGAACCCCTATGGCGATGGTTCTGCATCTCAAAGGATAGTGGAAGCACTGTTATATCACTTTGGGATAAGTGAAACAAGGCCTGAAGACTTCAAAGCAGAAGCAAAAATACTGTAGCCCATCATTTTGAGCGCAGTGAAGAATCCTAAAGTGTAGAATGATAATGTAGAAATATAGCGAAGGTTATACTATAATATATCTGTAATACATTAATACCATTTTATTGGAATTTAGACTATGGAGGTATAGGTGTGAATAAAATCAAGACAATTGATCAGGCTTTGGATTATGTTAAAGACGGAATGACGATTGCGGTCGGAGGGTTTTTGGGGGTAGGGACTCCAGAAAAGCTTATTGATGCTGTAATTGCGAAGGGAATCAAAAATATAACACTAATCTGCAATGATACTGCTTTTCCTGACAGGGGTGTTGGCAAATGGGTAGTAAACAAAAATGTAAGTAAGGTTATTACATCCCACATAGGCACCAATCCAGAGTCAGGAAGACAGATGAACGCTGGAGAGCTGGAAGTAGAACTTGTGCCTCAAGGAACGCTTGCTGAAAGAGTTAGAGCAGCAGGAGCAGGGCTTGGTGGTGTACTTACTCCAACCGGAATAGGAACGATTGTAGAGCAGGGCAAGCAAAAGCTGACAATTGACGGCAAGGATTATTTGCTGGAGCTAGCGCTAAAGGCTGATGTTGCACTTATTAAGGGCAGCATAGTAGATAAAAAGGGAAATGCTTATTACAGCAAGTCATCGCGAAACTTCAATACACTGATGGCTACTGCAGCTGATAGGGTTATTATTGAAGCAGAAAAGCTTGTAGAAGTCGGGGAGATTGATCCCTCTGATGTTATGACACCGTCAATATTTGTAGATGTAATTGTAGAATAGCTGCATAATTTGATAAGAAGGAGTGAGCCTTGTGATTCAAGATAAGGATAGAAAGCGTGAAGTGATTGTCAAAAGAGTAGCCAAAGAGCTTAAGGATGGGGATTTGGTTAACTTAGGGATAGGATTGCCCACACAGGTTGTTA
>Ga0154410_1090_pt1 | contig 20004 bp, 20 predicted proteins | sample RifGroB2_FD_115914 | JGI IMG/M metagenome (GOLD analysis project Ga0154410, IMG submission 115914) | Clostridiales bacterium GWB2_37_7
GACCTACTTCTACATCCTTGATGTGCATGGTAATGTAGTTGCCTTGGCGGATGAAACAGGCAATAAAGTAGTAAACTACGAATACGATGCCTGGGGGCTTCTGACTAATACGCCGGAAGCAGTCACCACAGGCAATGGAGAGTACCTGAGAAATGCCAATCCTTTCCGCTATAGCAGCTATCAGTTTGATCCTGAGAGTGGTTTGTATTATCTGAAGGCTAGATATTATACTTCTACTTTGGGTAGGTTTTTGACTAGGGATAAGTTCTTTGGATATATAGAAGAGCCCTTAACTTTAAATCATTATGTTTATACCATGAATAATCCTGTGATTTATACTGATCCTACCGGATATGATCCAAATAGTAAAAAGATGGCTCAAGTAATAACAATATCTACAGCAATAAAGAAACTTTACGAGAATTCAAAACGTTATGGTATTAAAGTTGCTATGAAAGCATATGCATACATGAAACCTTGGTTAAAAAGAGCTAGAGATTATAAGAATGAATATTTAATATCTTATGAGGGTCCAACATCAAAAAGTCCTGATAAATTTAGTATTAAGATATTTAGAAAAGGCATAGGTAAACCTGTAGCTAGACTGGAATTACATCATGAATTGGGTTATTATGAATTACATTTTCATACACTTACAGAAAGAATTTCAATATGGAGAGTAAAAGTACGTTGAGTGCAATAAGATATTATTTTCTATATTGTCGTAGTTAAGTAAACTGAATAAAATTTGTTTGATGATATAACTGAATGAATTGTTTCAAAAGTTTGTTTTGTAAATCCTTTCGGATTTTGACTTAGCCTTCTACTACTATGAAAATAATTGTAGTAGTAGGAGGTTTTTATATGTGAAGATATTAGAGAAAGTAATATAGGAAAAAAGCGGATATAATATAGCTATGATGCTTCGATCAATTGACAGAAGAAAGATATCCATAAAAAGATATAATAGAACTATTCTATATAGAAAGTAAACAAATAATAAGTATCATTCTAGTGGCTTTAACTATAAGAACAACTAGAAAATAAACTATTATAATGAAGAATCTAATTTCAATGAAGTAAAAAGTGTTTTTCTATCAAGGGGAAATGCTTCAGGTTTTATACTGTAATAACTTGAATTTTAAGTACTCAACATATTTTCTTGAAAAAAGCAGATTATTCAAAGCAAGAAGAATTGAGGGCAAACTTTGAACTTTTAAAAAATCTAATTATGGGAAGCGCTCACTATTCCTGTGACAGTTAAACGCTGTGGCATCATACTTTTAGGTGTGCTAAACTATGAAACTGAACAAGTACATTGTAAGCAAGATGAAAAGTGTGATAGAGAGGCACTTCTTGAGTCTTTGTAAGAAGCTGATTTCACAGAACAAGTTATTTGAGCTAATGGCTCAAGGGCGAAGGTTGATTATGACAGAGATAGATTTAAGCATTTGCCAGCTGATTTAATAGCTCTAATAGATAGGTTATAAATTCTGAATAGATAGATAGTCATGTTGATATTGACTATCTATTAGTGGTTGTACAATGATAATATAAAGAGGAGGATTAATAATGGAACAAGGGTGGAAATTGCTGTTAAACGAATTATGTTTGTCTGATGAAGTGAGAAAAGATGTAAAGCTAGAGGTTGTTGAACAATTCGACAGTTATGATTACTTCCCATTAAATAAATTATCAGATTTAGCTCAGTACATTAATGAATTATTAGGCGTAGAAAATAAATTTACTTTAGTTGAAACAATAAAATATGAGTATTTGCCTGAAACGAATGAAATACAGTATTATGCCAAATTTTTAAATAAGATTATCAGTCTGGATGATATATCTTATTTAATTGAAAGATGGGAAGTTGGTGGAGGTAACTATATAATTATTCTTCCCAGCGAACATATTCTAAGTGAAGAAGAGTCTTGTTTTGATGAGGAAGAATTAATCGGGTATTACCTTGTTTTATATAAGAGACTATTATTAAAAGCACCAGATGGAAATGCACTGTTATACCTATATATTAGTTCTGAATAATCGGTCGTTGTCAAGATAGTTGGCATAGGATATTTAGTGCCAGGCTACGCAGTTATTTTTATAAAAGCATAAAAGCACCGGGGACGGCAGACCAATGTCATAAAGCTATACTTACAGAATTTTACACAGAACGTTTTTTATTACTTGGATATTTGTTCTTCCTCGAAGGCTCTCTTCGGGGAAAACTTCTATTTGGACGAATTGGTACAAGGTTTTTAGTTATTTTCTTCATTGCTTTACCAAATAGTTTGTTTCGTTTATCGGGATCCTCTTCGTAGAAACTCTTTATTAATGTACGAGTCATTCTCGGAATGAGAATATTCATATTTACTTTATAATCATATTTTAAGCCTTCTTGATTTGATTCTATTTCTTGATTGGCTTCATTTTTAGCCATTGTCATAAGGTTTGATAAGTATATAGTTGCATAAAAGTCTTGCTGTAAAAGCACCGAGGACGGTTCTTTTTGCTTTTAAGTCTTGCTTTATTGTCAACCTCAGTTTATGTGCCAACTTGGGCAGATAATAAACCCCACTCTACAAATAAGATAGAAATTTCTAAAGAAAATGCTTACTATGACGAAAATCTTAAAGCCTATGCTGTTTCCTTTACAATAAATGGTGATAATACATTAAACTATTTAACTGAATCTGAAGTAAATACTTTAAATCAGTTACCTATATCTGAAGTAAGTACATCAAAATTACCAAAATTAGATGAAGATTTAATTGTAACACCGATGGTAGATTACTATGAGTGGTATACATTCCAAAAAACTTCTGGTCCAGTTAAATATGTTGGCGCAAGAAGAAAAGTATCAGCTGATTTTATAGCACCTCCCGGAGGCGGTTCAGTGTCAAAGAATGTAAGTTTTAGTGTATCAGAAACATATTCAGCAGGAGTAACAACTTCTGGGCAAAAAAATGTAATACAGGCTAACGCAGGTTTTTCATGGTCTGTATCTGCATCAACAGCTACGACTTACGTCGTTAACCTTACTGCAGGGCAATCTGGTTATTTAGGATTCTCACCTTATTATGACAAAGTTAGTGGAACATTAAAGACATACAGCAATTGGGATGGTCTTATTTCTTCAGTAAGCGCATCAGGATACTCCGTAAGAAGAACTTATGATGGAGAAGCTGACGGACTTTATCAGTTTATTTTTTATTAATTATAATAAAACAGAATATGGTAACTGCTATCCTTATCAAGGATGATTAAAAAAAATGTTATACTACAAAAGGGTGATTCTATATTTTTAGGAGTCATCTTTTGTGGGTTCAATGATAATTATTAATTTGTGCGTTAAGTATATTTATTGACATACTCATAAATTACATACCTTGTACTATTTTTATTATGATGTTCCAACAGAGTAGAGCATATTTACACAAAATTCTAATCAAATAGATTAAAATTTGTTTATACTTGTATCAGTAATACAAATAATGTAACCTGTTATTAATTAAGATTTAAAAGGAGCTATTATGATTATAAAATCATCCTTTATTAAGGCTAACGTTTTCGTGATATTAACGATAATGTTTTTTATAGCAATATTTTTTGCAGCATGTGATAAAAAGGTTGATGAAAAACCAAATGAATATTTAATCGATATTAAAGTAGCTAATAAAACGAATTTAAAAATTGATTACTTAGAGTTATATGAAAAAGGTGAAAACTGGGAATACCTAATTACTAAGGCTCATGAAAATGAAGATGGATATGTTCATTTTGCAATAAGTTACAATAAAGATAGTATTTTTTATATTAAAGGATTTGTAGATAAAAAAGTAGTTGAAAATTATGAATTTAATTTAGATGGATTTGATCAAGTTCATACAAAACAGACTCTGTATATTTATCTTATAAGAAATGAAGATGAACAATTTAAATTACAAATATACCCATGATTTGGATTTGTAGAGTAAGTGCCACGGAAAGCGCTGAAAAATGGCTATAAAAAACAAGGTTTTTCCTCGGTTTGAATGATTATTCATTAGACATCTCAGAATTTACCTTTATATGGTAATGAGTTTGCGTTTATTTGTATAAATGAACACTTATAGTACTTTGTTGAGCTCCTTTACGGGAGCTCTTTAATTTCTTGCGACAGCAAGGCTAGGCTGGCAAAGCAGGTTTACCATCCTGACTATGTTACATGCCATATTTGCCATAGCGATATGAATCTTTGCGCGTTCTAATCCCACGTATCGGCATCGTCTCAGTCCATGATTCCTTACCATTGTCGCAAATCTTCTCTCCACTTTATATCGCTTATTGCTGGCTTCTTTAAATTCCTGTGTTTCAACTCGTTTCATATCATTTAGCCAGGCATCATATCTTAATGGAACGTCTAGTCTTCTTCCCTTGCTTGCGACTTTTCCGTTTTTATCCTGGTATAAACATTGATCTTTTAATGGACATTGCTGGCAAATTACTTTATCAAACTTGAATGTTTTAAAGTCTGTATCATTCGCTTTATTTTTGGTTATAGCATACTCTTCTGTGGTTATTCCATTAGGACAGGTAACTGATAGCAAGTCTTCCGATATCTTAAAATCTCTTAAACCATAGAATTTTACTTCTCTGCTGGATTCGTTGTAAAAAGCTATATTTGATATAATCTCATTGTCTTTTAGGTATGCCCGATTATCTATTGTTCCATATACTTTATCTGTTGTGATTTCTTCCGGTTTTAGCCCAAGTTCACACTCAGCTTTTTCAACTAGTTCTACAAGCTTCTTCTCGTCACCTACATTAAAAGGTGTTTGTACTGATGCGAGTATTATCTCGCTATCCTCATCTACAATGATATGATCTTTATAGCCTCTTTTTATGTTGCCAGGTGATTTGTGGGCTATCTTCGGGATGAAGCAATGGGGACGGTTCTTTTTGCTTTTGTTTATATGGTTATCATTGTTTAATGGTTGTGAATGCTCATCATATGCGTAATCTGCCTGGTCGCAAAAGTGATGTCAAAGATTCCGAATGGATTGCTACTCTATTTCGTCATGGTCTTTTAGAGCCTAGCTTTGTTTCAAATAGGCTTATTAGAAATTTACGAGAATATTCAAGGCTGCATCGGTCTTTTGTACGAGAGCGTGCTTGTTATTCTAATAATAGTATTTAGTGCCAGGCTACGCAGTTAGACAGTTATTTTCATTTAAATTAAAATAACTGTCTAACTGCGTAGCCTGGCACTTTTGCGACTAATATGATCTGCTGGGCAACCGTACTCAAAAGAGTGTAATAACTGGAACCACCACAACAACTAATTACTCATACAATGCTGCCAATGAAATAGCCAATGTAAATGGAATCCAGCAGTATACCCATGACTATAACGGCAACATGACTGGCGCCTATGGCTATACCTACACCTACAACGCTGAAAACCAGCTGATACGGATCGACCTGAGCGGTGTAGAGATTGTCAGTTATGAGTATGATTCCAAAGGGTTAAGAAGAAAACAGCGGCACACAGCAGAATAAGCTTAAATAAAGTATGTGTCAAGCTTTTCCTTTTAATTGTTTATCTCATACTTATAGCATACAACTGCCTCTACCTGTACAAAACCTTCTTGGAGATATAATGCTTTTGCTCTTTCATTCTCAGCGTTTACACATAATACAGTCCTATCGAAGCCTTTGTCATTTGCAAAAATCAAAGAGGCCCTCAGCAGAGTTCTTCCTAAACCTTTGCCCTGGTACTGGGGTATGATGGCAAGGGGTCCTATATTCATAATTGGTTTATCTTCATATTCATCCATCGCACCTCTGACTACACCTACAGGTCTATCCTTATGATAAAGCACCATCAAACCGCCTTCTATATAGTCATCACTTACTATCATCTTCGCGATCATTTCCGGTGTAGTAGGTGTTTCACTGCCTTGCAGCTTTACAAAGCTGGCATTTCGGACGTCACACCAAATTTCTTCATCCATTCCCGCCCTGAAGGCTCTTATTTCATAATCCGCCTGCAAGTTCAACTCAGGTACCTCAGACACTTCTCTAACCAGCAAGTAGGAGTACCTCTCCACCCCAAACTTCAATTCTTCCATTGCTCCAATCAGCATATTGTTTACGATGGGTACAAAAATATTAAGCTTATTCAATCCCTCTGTATGCTTCAAAATGGCCTGCATCAGTGCATTGTAGATGTACATATCCTGAGATTCTGCATGAAATATTCTAAAACGCCCTTTTTTTCCTCTTCTATTGTAATCATCAACAATCAATGACGCTGCTGCTATGATGGTGCCCTGCGTATCCATAGCAATATATGTAGGATTTTCATCATTAGGCTCAAAGTCTCTTAAATCTTCATCATATAAAAATGAATCATCAATCTCCGTTCTATGCTTCTTGCAATAGGATACAAAATCAGCCACTCTCTCTTTACTCAGTGCTTCGATTTTCATATGCATATACCCACTTCTTTTATATTTTAAATCCATTATATCATCGTACTGATATTGCTTGATGGGTCATATTTAAGTTAAAAAGACTATTATTGAAATTATATCAAAAGCTTTATAGAAATAATAAACCAATGTTGCAGCTGATGAAATTACTAGGCAAAGTATTAAACCTTTCAGTGCATTAAAAAAGAAGCAACCTAGGCGGATGCTTCTTTTTGGCTATCTATATCAAGAAAATTGCTACAATCGTAGTCACTACCAACCCTATAAATACAGGCTTTAAATTCCTGCGTGCCAATTCAAAGGGGTCAACCCCACATATCGCTGCAGCAGGTATAACTGCCCAAGGTATCAATGTTCCGCCGCCAACCCAAATTGCAGCCACTTGACCAAGGGCTGTAAGTGTCGCTACACCAGCTCCTATAGATGTCGCAAAGAGCTTCGCTATAGGTCCAACTAGGCTGATGCCGGAGAAGCCTGATCCATCCAGGCCTGTAATGGCACCTACAGTAGAAAGTGTAACAGCACCAACTGCTGCATTTAGTGGAACTAGATTAGCCAGAGTTACCCCCAGATCGTTAACCAATCCGTTTGAACCTGCCGGCAGCACATCTCCAAAAATGCTAGTCAAGGCAGAATCTCCCAGATAGAAGAACGCTGCAATTGGTATAACCGGACCAAATATTTTGAAGCCGAATTGCAAGCCATCTATCATACAAGACATGATTTTCTCCATGCCCTTATCCTTTTGCGAAAGCATGGAAACCATAATCAATATAAAAACTGAGGTTCCTCCGATAAGTGCTGTGGCATCTCCGCCCTGCAGCTTAGCAAAATACATAACTATTATATCTGCTACATAAAGTATCAGAATCAAAAATGCCAATATTTTTTTGCTGCCTAGGGACAGCAGCTCTTTATCGGATTTCTCTACCTTTGTAAGACTTGGAAGCAAGATATTCTCGGTGCTCAAAGCTCCGCTTTTCATGTCTTTTCTGAGTAGCCAAAAAGCTACAACTGTGGTTACAATACCCATGACAAATACCAATGGTATGCTGGCGGCTACTACCTCTCCAACTGGGATGCCTGCACCATCAGCAGTCAGCTTTGGCGCGCCTTGTATGATGAAATCACCGGATAGTGCTATTCCATGTCCAAATAAGTTCATAGCCACGGCCACACCCATAGCAGGCAATTTTACATTGAGCGCTACAGGCAAAAGCACAGCCCCCAAAAGTGCAACAGCAGGCGATGGCCAGAAAAACCATGAAATAACCATCATTAATATACCAATTACCCAGTAAGCCAAGGTTGGTGTTTTGATTAGCTTTGCAAAGGGACTTACCATAACCTCATTGATGCCCGTTTCCAACAGCACCTTGCTCATGGCTGCTATAATCGAGATAATCAGTATTGTACCAAGCAGCTCCTTTATGGCATAAATAAAGCTGTTAAAAATGCCCATAACAGATTGATACAACGAAGCAGTAGCAAATAAACCCAGTATGAATATACCCGCTATGCAAACCAAGCTGGTATCCCGCTTCATTACCATAACTGCAATGATCAGACAAATAAAAATCAGATAAATCCAATGTAGCATGTTAAGTTCGATACCCATACAATGCCCTCCTTTAAGTCGAATTAGATACTATAATTCAGATTATGCTGAGGCTATAAAAATGTGCATAAAAAGGAGCCATTAGAACAATTCTATGACTCCCTCGCAATATCTTTTTACAATTCTATTTCTTCTGGATCTTCCTTTAGCTGCACCAGCTGCCACTCCATATCCTCATCCTCAATATTTGATATCTTGTCTATGGACATTTTCATGTACCTGCCCTTTGCTGTTGCTGCAATCTCACCATTAGGCAATATCAGTTCCCCTGTTCCCTCAAATATCCTGCTGGTGTCCTTGGTTATTCTTCCTATTGCCTTCAATTCAGTATTTAAAGGGATAGGCTTCTTATAGCTTATATTGAGCTCGATGGTCACACCCCATACCTTTTTATCCTTTATCATGATCGCTCTGCCTATGGTTTCATCAAGTATTGCACCGGTTATCCCACCATGAAGCCTGCCGGGATAGCTCTGATGCTCATTCATTGTTTTAAATATAGAAACAATTTCTCCGTTTTCCAATTCATAAAATGAGGTCTTCAGTCCAAAATCATTTTTCATTCCGCATACCAAGCAGGATTTACTGTTTTCCTGCTTGCCTGTAACCTTATATTTCATAAACATTTGCCTCCTAAAATCATCATAATAAAACTATACCATATATTTTATATGTTGAGTCCGTGACAGTTCATTAAATGTGAATAATTAACTTTGGATATTCAAAAAATAGCATAATCACTAACTAAATGAAATATAAAGGAGATTCTATGCATAGTGCACTTGAAACATCACTTAGAACATTAATCGGATTTTCAGTACTATTATTATTGACACGATTGCTTGGCAAGAAACAACTAGGGCAATTAACAATTTTTACATATATTACGGGTGTGGCTTTGGGAAATATCGCAGGGGATATGGTAGTGCATAGAGACATTAAGCTTGTAGATGGCATATCCGCTCTTGCTGTATGGGCACTATTGACCTTTGTTGTTGAATTTATTAGTCTGAAGTCATCCAAAGCAAGGGTACTCCTAGACGGTGAGCCCACAATCATAATAAAAAAAGGGATAATTATGCAGAAAGCACTTTCTGCCCAAAGATTAAATATGGATGATCTCACTATGCTGCTCAGAGTCAATAACGTTTTTTCTATTCAAGATGTTGACTACGCAATACTAGAACCCAATGGTCAACTAAGTATATTGAAAAAACCTGTGTTGGAATCAGTTACAAAAAAAGACCTGCAAATTCAGACAGCTGGCCGAAGCTGCATCCCTACAGAGATTATAGTTGATGGAAAACTAGTTAAAAAAAATCTAAAGGAATTAAATTTAAATAATGAATGGATAGATACACAAATCAAGCAAGCTGGAATGAATTCTATAAAAGAGGTTTTCTTCGCAGAGCTGCAGAGCGATGGAAGGCTGTATATCAGCAAAAAAACAGACTCATAGGGTTAGATTTAATCCTATTGTAAACCAAATTAATTATTTAGGTTGACAATACATGCTGCATATCTTATACTAAAAATGAAAATGGGGGGATGCGGCTATTAAGATAAATAAATTAGTCTTGAACCAAGAAAAATGGATAGAAGACCTTTCATTAAAATACCATTGGAAACATACCTATTCTCCTATCATTTGTTTGACATTGGCATTGTCTACCTTGTCAGAACAAGTTGAGAATGGATTTTTTATTGGCAAGCAAGAATTCACAATTCATTCACATCCATCATTTGAAAAAGACATAGAGCTAAAGGGAAAAATTAGTAAAAAGAAACATATGCATCCTATGGATTATATAAAATGTCACACTGAAGTTGTTGAAAATGATGCTCCATTGATGGACATGCACTCCACCCTCATTAAAATGAATCAGCCGCGTATTAAAAAACCAGAAACAACTCAAACCAAAACAGAGTCCTTTATCGCAATAAGTAAAGAACAGGTACATAAGTTTAATGAGTTAAGCGGCGATCCAAATAGTATTCATAGTGGGGAAACGCCTATCGTACAGGCTATGTTTATATTGCTATTAATTGAAGATTATTTGTCCACGAAGGACCGTTTTATTAAAAGTGGAGAAATGAACTATTTAATTCCTATTGAAGCAGATTGTAAGCTGTTTTTTTCTTGGGAATCACCCCGCAAGCTTATCGGAATTGTAAATGATGTAATTTGTTTTACACTTACCATTAGGGAGGAATTTATATGTTAAAAAAATTAGATATTAGAGATATGATTTATGCAGGATTTTTTGCAGCTTTGATTGCTGTTTTGGGATATGTTGTTATACCGCTTCCTTTTAGCCCCGTACCAATTACAGGACAAACTCTAGCAGTGATGCTTGCAGGAAGTGTATTGACTCCACTCCAAGCGGGACTGAGTGTTCTTACCTTTATATTTATAGGTGCTGTTGGGCTTCCTGTATTTTCTGGCGGAGCTGCCGGTATAGGGGTTATTGTAGGAACTAAGGGCGGTTATTTGCTTGGTTTTCTAATTGGTGCCATTATTATCAGTTTAATAAAAGGCAAAGGGAACTCCCTTCCTCGTATGATATTTGCTTGTATCACCGGTGGAATCTTAATTGTTTATATATTAGGTGTTCCCTGGCTTTCATATATAACAGGAATGGGGATAAACAAAGCAATTACTGTAGGTGCATTGCCCTTTATACCGGGAGATATATTGAAGGCTATTATAGCTGGATTTATTGCAAAAAAGATTAATGCTCACAGAAGAAATCGTCATGCATAATTTGCAAAGAGTCTATATCATAGGTGGATTAAGAACTCCAATAGGAAAAACAGGCGGAGCGCTAAAAGCTTTTCTTCCAGAACAATTAACAGCACACTTAATGAATGAGCTGCTAGAAAAATACAACTTATCCAACAATTGTATTGATGAGCTGCTCTTAGGAAATTGCATAGGACCAGGCGGGAATATTGCCCGCCTTTCTTTATTGCAGGCTGGCTGGCCCCTGAGCATTCCTGCTTCTACCATTGATTTTCAATGTGGGTCCGGCTTAAAAGCTATAGAAATAGCCGCGAGCTTAATTCAATCCGGCAATCATGACATGATCGTTGCAGGCGGTGCAGAAAGCACAAGCTTAGAGCCTAATAAGCAATATCATCCAAATGACCCTAGGTTCCAAGGTGCTGATGTGTTTTATAAAAGAGCACAGTTCTCCCCTTTATCTCTTGGAGACCCAGATATGATACAGGGGGCTGAGAATGTAGCCGAGAAGCTCGCTATAAGCCGAGAAGCTATGGACAATTGGGCAGTAGAAAGCCATTTGAGGGCTGTTCAGACCAAACAAGCAAGAATCTTGCAGAACATTATTTGCCCTTTACAATTAGAAGAGAAGGTTATTGATGAGGATGAAAGCATAAGAGAAACTGTATCTTACAAATTAATGCAGCGTGCCAGAGCTGTTGTAAAGTCAAATGGTAAGCTGACACCGGGAAATAGCTGCTTAACTCATGATGGTGCGGCTATTATTTTGATGGCCTCCGAAAGAGCGATGAAGAAATACAGACTATGTGCTGAAGCAGAATATTTAGGAAGTTCAAGTGTAGGATTGGATCCCAACCTATCTCCTCTCGGACCCGTTTTTGCAGTAGAAAAGCTATTAAGGCAAAAACAACTGTCTATTTCACAGATAGATGCGATTGAAGTAAATGAAGCTTTTGCCGTTAAGGTGCTGGCTTTCCTACAAAAATATGATTACGATTCAAAGAAAATAAACTCATTAGGTGGAGCACTTGCTTACGGTCATCCTTATGGTGCTTCTGGTGCTATCATCATTCTTCATCTGTTAGAAGCACTAAAGAAGAATAATGGGCGAAAAGGCATCGCTACGCTTGGCGTCGCAGGAGGTCAAGGAATTGCTGCCTTGCTAGAAAGGTGTGTTGAGTAATATTGCTTATATATGAAGGCATCTTCAAAAACTCATTAAAGCTTAAAAATAAAATTTGCATGGTGCACGGCAAAGAAACCATGACTTATGGAGAAGCAGTAACCTCCATTGAACAAATTGCCAGAGCTCTAGCTAGTCTATGGAAACCTGGGGCCAGAATTCTGGTTAAACATTCTGATCCAATCCGGCAGATGCTCTATCTTCTCGCTCTCGCAAGTGCTGGACTTTCATCTGTTCTTGTGGTAAATGATATACAGCCCGGGGTTATGAAGGGCATTGAAGAAAAGGTTGATACCTGCAACATAATAGACGATCAGTTTATTCTACCAACTAAATCTGAAGCGCTTCCAATTGTCTTGGATGAAGATATTTTCTTCGGGGCACTTAGTTCCGGAACTACTGGACAGCACAAAGTAATTTGGAGAGATCACCAAAGCTGGACAAGTGCTTTTGCTGCCCAAAGTGAAACATTTTCAATAAATGCAAATGATAGCCTTTTTTTGTCTGGTTCTCTTGTTTACACAGCAAACCTGAATAGCGCCTTACATATTTTAAATGAAGGCGGAATGGTTGTTTTCACCCAGTCATCCTATCCCCGGACATGGATTGAAGAAATAAAACAAAACAGCGTCACAAGCTTGTTTATGGTGCCATCCCATTATCGTATTTTGGTTAAAAATATGAAAGCTCCTCTTTCTCACATTCAATCCCTGGTAAGCGCAGGGGAGAAAATGGATAGGGAAACAATATTATCATTAAAAGCATTATTTCCTAATGGCAAAATTTGTGAATATTACGGTGCCAGCGAGCTGGGACACGTGAGTTATATAGAAGCTGAAGAAATCATAGAGGGTGATAGTGTAGGAAGGGCATTTCCAGGGGTAAAATTTTGGATTGAGGACCAGGTGGTTTGGGTAGAAAGTCCTTATATTGCACCTCAATTTAGACCTAAAGCTACGGTAGGAGATTTAGGCAGGATAGACGATCAAGGCAGACTTTATATACTGGGAAGAAAGACTGACATCATCAACAAAGGCGGCATTAAGCTTTCTCCTTGGGAAATTGAAAAAGTACTTCATCAACATCCGCAAATATCACAAGCGGTGGTTTTTGGCATCAAGCATCCACTTAAAGGGGAGCAGGTGGCAGCTGTTATTGTAAGGAAAGATTCTGATTTAACCTATGAAAAAATTCTGGCTTATTGTACAAAGCATTTACCACACCACGCATGCCCTCAAAAAATCAAATTTGTAGAAAGCATTCCTTTAAATGCTGATGTAAAGAGCAGTCGAAAATCTCTTGCAAAATGGTTCGCACTTCACTCAAACATTGATCTATAAAAGAAAATGAGTCATAGAATTTTCTATCACTCATTTTCTTTGTTATTGCATTTAAATGTGTTTAAATGTCCAATCCAAAAGATCTATAGCCAGATCAGCAGTAACATCATTTTTATCCAACAAAGCATTCAATTCCACGAAATCCATAGATTTTATCAATTTCGTTTCTGCAATCATCTTTAGTGCCTGCTTTGTATCCTCAATATTTACTCCGCCTGCAACTGGTGTGCCTGTGCCAGGTACATATTTTGAATCAATAAAATCCAAGTCAAAGCTTAAATGTACAGCTTCAATGTTTTTAGCTTTCAAGGTGTCCAAAACATTTTGAACAATTACTTCAATACCTTTTTCATTAAGCTCCTCTGCAGAATAAACATTCAGCTTCATTTCCTTTATTAACTCAATTTCACCGGGGTCAAGGTCTCTGGCACCCAGAATAAACACGTTCTCCGGATTTACCTTTTGCCCTTCAAAATAAACATTTGTTAAGTCTTTATGCCCTACATTCATCAATTTAGCCAGGGGCATGCCATGTATGTTTCCGCTTCCACTTGTATCATGCGTATTGATATCTCCATGGGCATCCATCCAGATAACTGCAAAATTCTTATAAACACGGCTAACACCAGAAATACTGCCTAGAGCCAAGGAATGATCTCCACCAATGGTTAGCGGGAAATTTTCTGCTTTTATTGAAGAATATACTGCATGGGCTAAATTCCTATTAACCTCTACTATAGTTTCCAAGTATTTTAAGTTTGCGTGTGAATAGAATTTATTATAATCCTTAACCTCAGGAACATAAATGTTGCCAAGATCGTAGACTTGATGGTTATGCTTGCCAAGAATACTGGACAGCTTTTTTTCTCTTAGCTTCTCTGGTCCATATTCTACACCTTTCCTGTCTGCTCCATAATATAGTGGAACTCCAATAACATTAATATCCAAAGTGCATACCCCCTATTAAATTTACATATGTATCATATATTTGATTTTCTAAGTATAAAGGTTTGAGTAACACAAAGGTCAATGGGATATTATACCTTCTACTATTTTTTATCATCGCATTGGTTTAATAATTCCTTGTCCAAAAGCGATGAATATCAAGCCTAAAATTAAAATTATGGTATCTATTAACCTCTGAAATTATTTACATTTTCCAATTTAATTACTAAAAGATATATGATATAATAGCTACGGGGGTTTATTTGTCCCTGCGGGACATATTTGGTCCCCCGCGTTACATATCATTCATTGTCCATTGAAGTAGTCCAATGAATGCATATATAATGTAATATTTTTAGGTAAAATTCAAATACATCATAAAATTAAATGGAGGTTTCATATGTTAGTATCAGCAAAAGAAATGTTAATCAAGGCGAAGGAAGGCAAATATGCTGTAGGTCAATTCAACATCAACAACCTAGAATGGACAAAGGCAGTTTTGATAACTGCCAAAGAAAACCATTCACCGGTCATATTGGGCGTATCCGAAGGTGCCGGCAAGTACATGGGTGGCTATAAAACTGTCGTTGCAATGGTGAAGGGATTGATCGATGAGCTAAACATCGATGTTCCGGTTGCATTGCACTTAGACCATGGCAGCTACGAAGGGGCCTTGAAAACGATTGAAGCCGGATTTTCTTCTGTTATGTTCGATGGTTCTCATTACTCCATCGAGGAAAACATTGCAAAGACAAAAGAGATCATCAGAATAGCAGGTGAAAAAGAAATTTCTGTTGAGGCAGAAGTTGGTTCTATCGGCGGTGAAGAAGATGGCGTTGTAGGGGCAGGAGAAGTTGCAGATCCTGCTGAATGCAAGCTCATAGCAGATCTGGGTGTAGACATGCTGGCTGCAGGTATTGGCAATATACATGGCAAATACCCATCAAACTGGAAGGGCTTGGACTTTGATGCGCTAACTGCAATCAAAGAAGCTACTGTTAATATGCCCTTAGTATTGCATGGCGGTACAGGCATTCCTGAGGATATGATTAAAAGAGCCATCTCTTTAGGCGTTGCAAAAATCAATGTTAACACTGAATGCCAACTATCCTTTGCAGCAGCTACTCGTAAATATATCGAAGCTGGCAAGGATTTAGAGGGCAAAGGCTTTGACCCACGCAAGCTATTGGCACCAGGTTTTGAAGCAATCAAGACTACTGTGAAAGAAAAGATGGAATTGTTTGGCTCCGCAAACAAAGCATAATTTTATGAAATAACATAAGCCAGGTAATGAAATGGTACATCCATAAAATGGAATCCGTTTCAGCACCTGGCTTTTATACTTGTAAATCAAACAAAAAGTTGACTCAGTCAACTATTATTGATATATTAAGTATATTAATAATAGCGAGGAGTGATTTATGGTTATGAAAAATGACTTAACTGTGGAGCAGATTAGAGACTTTAACCGATTCTATACAAACATACTTGGCTTACTTAATGCACATATATTAGATAGCCCCTATACTTTAACAGAGGTTCGCATTCTTCTTGAGATCAAAAGAACAGCAGCTTGCACAGCCAACACTTTAATAACCAAACTTTCTATTGATCGCGGGTATATGAGTAGAATTATTAAACGCTTTGAAAGCAATGGACTTATCACTAAAGAGAGTTCCCAGATGGATAATCGTATAAGCTTTTTGAGGCTTACCCAAAAGGGTAAGGAAACGATGGCTGCCCTTGAGAATAAATCCGATGATCAAGTTAAAAACTTAATTGAGCATATATCAGAAAATGATCAGAGAAAGCTGGTGAAGGCTATGAAATATATTAAAAATACGATGCTGGATGGTTTGAGACCTATTTCTATACGTGTTTTTGAACCAAAGGATATTGCATATGTTATTGATAGACATAGATCCTTATATGAAGCTGAGTTTGGCTTTACTTCTGAATTTGGAGACTATGTTGAGGAATATGTGAATAAGTTTGTAGCGCATCATGACAAGAGCAAGGAGACCCTTTGGATTGCAGAAGAAAACGGAGCAGCCGTTGGCGTAATTGCTATTGTTAAGGTAGATGATATTACCGCACAGCTTCGCTGGTTTCTCATTGAGCCTGAGCTTAGGGGCAGAGGTCTCGGGCACAGGCTAATGGATGCAGCCATTGACTACTGCAAGGAAAAGGGATACAAACATATTTTTCTTTGGACTGTCAACATACTGGAGCCAGCTCGACATCTATATAATGCACATGGCTTTTCACTCACTGAATGCAAAGAGCATGAGCTTTGGGGACATCACCTTGTTGAGGAAAGATGGGATTTATCTTTATAAAATTCAAACAAAAATGTGTTATCTATATGGACAAGATAATATAATAGTTCATATAGAAGATTTGAATTCTTATGTGGAAGGTGAATAAAATGCCGGAGAACCCGTACAGAAGGCTATTAACTAAAATTAGTGAAGGCAATAAATGCATAATGTTAACTTATCTTGACTTTCAAAACCATAGACAAGGTACCATTACGCAAAAAATGCTTTTAACTGGTGATGATATAATGATGAAAACCTTCGAAATTGATGATGCTGTATATGAGAAAGTATGCCTATGTCTAGAACGTGGAAAGCTTGGAATTGTTCGCTTAGAACAAAGCAAGGCTGTTCTTATTGAGCCCTTCATGCCCAAGCCTCGTTTGATTAGCTTTGGCGGTGGACACATAGCCAAGCCCTTATCGGAATTCGCAGCAAAAGTAGGCTTCTCTGTTACCGTTATAGATGATAGACCCTTCTTTGCAAATGCTGGGCGTTTCCCAGCAGCGGACAAAGTCATCTGTGAAAGCTTCGAGAAATCCTTTGACAACCTTAATTTAAGAAAATCAGATTTTGTGGTTATAATAACAAGAGGCCATAGACATGATGGCATGGTTTTGAGAGAGGTTTTGAAGCATGATCTCAGCTACATTGGTATGATCGGCTCAAAGCGCAGAGTCAATGGCATGAAAGAGGAATTGCTGAAGGAAGGCTTTGATAAGACGAAGCTGGATTTTGTAAATGCGCCTATCGGCCTTGATATTAGTGCCATTACGCCGGATGAAATCGCGATATCCATTGTGTCACAGCTAATTAGCTATAAAAACAAGGCAGTCATTGATAAATTTGGAAAAGACTTCACCCAACCCGAGCTTGATGTGGAGGTAGTGAGAAAATTATCTGAAGAAACTGCATTGCCTAAAGCCTTATTAACAATACTGTCCTCAAAGGGATCCGTTCCTAGAAAGGCAGGAGCCAAAATGATAGCTTACTATGATGGAGCAACAATCGGAAGCATAGGGGGAGGCTGTAGTGAGGCAGGAGTCATTACCAAGGCAAAAAGTCTTATGCTGGACAAGGGCTTCCTCATCGAACATGTTGATCTGACTGGCGATGTAGCTGAAGCAGAAGGCATGGTATGCGGAGGCGTAATGGATGTTCTTGTAGAGGTATTTTAGAATTATTAATATTTCAAACTCATTTCATGTATGTTAAAATCAAATATATAAATCACACTAAAGTTTTGACATCTAAATAAAACGTACTTTGTGCGATTTATATACAGAAGATAATATTTGGTATTAATAATACAAGGAGTGATTAATATGAATCCATTTTTGAAAAAGCTAGTTGATCAGAAATTTATGACCGAAGGCCATGCAAATTATATTGAGGAAGCCATTATGAGAAAAGATTCCTTTATCATTTCAGGGCATAAAGGTTTTGGAATCCTGCCACTTATGGCAACCATCAGTACAGTAGCCAAAAGTAATTTCCAAATTAAGCAGGTTAAGAGCTTTGAAGATTTAAATGATAAGGCAGATTATTATATCATTGCTGACCTTAGCGATATAGACTATGCAAAGCTTATTGCTGATACAGTTTTGATTCCAGACTCATCCTTAATAGCTCTTAAGGACCCTGACCATCCATATTCAATTCTTAAGATACTTGGAGATGCTTATAAGACAAACGGCAATACCTCAAAGGTTTATCAGGTTGTTGAATGTGTAAAGGTAGATGGTGAAAAGCAGCTTGGTAAGATTACTCAAATGACCTTGAATGAAAATGGAAAAGTAGTAAAGGTTGATTTTGCAGAATAATTATCAGTGAGAATTCTTTAAATCATTCTTTCTCTTTAAAAACAGCCCCCGATTTGTGATAATGAAATTAACCGGTTAATCTCTATGAAAGGGGCTGATTTTAAAAAATGATTGATAAGGTGATTTCTAACTAACGTATGGGAGGTACTTTTGTACCTCCCATATTAATTTTTTTGGTATAATGATACATCTTACGTCATTGGAACTTTTAGATTTAACCTCCGTCATAAGAGTATAACAATTAAATATCAATTTTAATTAGGAGGCTATCAAAATGAGTAAAAAGATTATATTAGCAAGTATTATTACTGTTGTATTTACATTTGGTGCAATATGGGGTGGAGCTTCATTGATAAATTTTGCAGATACAACACAAGCTTCACAGGCACAACAAAAAACCATTTCAGTAAGTTCAGAGGGTTCAGTAAAGGTGAAGCCTGATATGGCTTATATCAATGTAGGTGTTCAAACAGAAAATAAAAGCTCAAAGGTTGCTCAGCAAGAAAATGCTACAAAAATGAACCAGATTATGCAAGTTCTTAAAGAGCTTAAAATAGCAGAACCCGATATCAAAACATCACAATATACAATATATCCAATCGAGACATATTCTCAACCGGATCAACGTTCATATATTACAGGCTATAGAGTAATCAATACCTTGGAAGTAACAATTAAGGATATTTCAAAGGTTGGCGCAGTGATTGATTCCGTATCAGCCAATGATGCAAACACAGTTTCTAATATTCGCTTTACAGTAGCTGATGCAGATAAATATTATCTGCAAGCCTTAGAAAATGCAACCGGCAAAGCAAAAGCAAAAGCAGAAGTATTGGCTAAGCAGTTTGGAATAAAAATAGGTACTCCATCACAGATCAATGAGACCAGCGGTGGTTATTATCCTCCAATCATGTACTCCACAATGGATGCAGTAAAAGCAAGAGCAGAAGCAGCACCTACAACTAGCATTTCTGCAGGTGAGTTAGAAATAAGCGCATCTGTAGGATTGGTATACACATATTAATTAGAACCTCAATGAAACAGAAATAACAAGTGCCAGGCTGTAAGCTGCAACCTGACACTTGTTATTTTTCAAGCCAATATATGCACATCTAAAATGGCTCTTAGAAGCAACAGGAGGTGGGCATATATCCCCCTGCCTCGTTATAAGGAATTCCAATTTTTTTCACAATATTACTCCAATATCTCTACGTATCCATCTGTTCCGTTTACTCTAATTCTCTGTCCATCTTTGATAAGCTTTGTAGCATTTTCAACCCCTACTACTCCCGGAAGACCATACTCACGGGTAATGACTGCACCGTGAGTAGTGAAACCTCCAACCTCAGTGACTAAACCTTTTATAGTTACAAAAAGTGGAGTCCAGCTGGGATCAGTAAACTGTGTCACTAAAATGTCACCCTCTTCAAGCCTGGCATCCTCCACAGATAGGACAACTCTTCCGCGACCTTCGACTACTCCGCTCGAGACCGCAATGCCTGACAAAGCTCCTTTTGGCGTATTTTCTGCCGTGATGACGCAGGACGGAACATAGCCA
>Ga0154410_1004_pt6 | contig 19127 bp, 20 predicted proteins | sample RifGroB2_FD_115914 | JGI IMG/M metagenome (GOLD analysis project Ga0154410, IMG submission 115914) | Clostridiales bacterium GWB2_37_7
TGGGAGGTTGTATTCTTCTTCTCCTCTGCCGCTTGCTGTTTATGGGCTTGAGGCGGCATTTCATAGTTTTTTGCAGGCTTGCTTCCAGCTAAACCAGAAAATACATGCAGCACCATTCCCAATACATTGAAGGCAATGGTAAGACCCAAGGATACAAAGGAAAAAACTAATCCAAATATGCCGGCTGGTCCTCTATAACCTCTAGGTCCATTACAATCATGATCACTATAACCATCGAAATCCCTGTCAAATCTTCTGCGACTCAATAAAATCCACTCCCGTAATTTATTTCAACTAAAAAGCATGTGATCTTTAACTATATGTTTTGCGCTAAAACTTTTAAATTAAATCAGAATGTACATAGCATTTTCCTAAATACATATGTTGTGAAAAATGCCATTCTGATTGCACAAAAGCAGCTGCCTCTACAGATTTTGCTTAATTATATATTATATACGTAAAACAAGCACAGTTTGTTTACTATTTCATTAAATTTTTTTGATTTAAAATAAGCATGAAAATAGGGTAGCTGTGGACCGACACTACAAATCATTCTATACTTTCTACCGTTTTTTCTTCTCTTGGAGTTCTTGGCGGCTTTGGTCCATAAAACTGATAATAATCCGTTTTCAGCATACCATTGTATAGCTTGCGCTTTTTATCCGCTCTTCTGCCGAATAACCTTTCAAAGCCTTCATGGGCTGTAATTATATAGAAGCTCCAGGTATCCAGCTTTGACATGACCTTGCCCATATCCTTATACAAAAGCTCTACTGATTTATTGTCCTGCAGTCTTTCTCCATAGGGAGGATTTGTAACTACAAAACCATATTTGTCTGTACTGCTCAATTCCCTCATATCTCTCTTTTGGAAGTGTATTTGGTTCTCCACGCCTGCCAGTCTTGCATTGTTACGAGCTACCTTTAGCACCTTTTCATCAACATCATAGCCCTGTAGTGTCAGCTTTACATCTGTTCTAATTTTACTTATGGCATCTTCTCTAGCCTTTTCCCAAAGTTTCTTCGGTATAATATCCCATTTCTCCGCCAAAAACTCTCTATTTAATCCGGGAGCCATATTCAAGCCTATCATTGCCGCCTCAATAAGTATTGTGCCGGATCCACAGAAAGGATCAATCATCAATCTATCCGCTCTCCAAGGTGTAAGAAGTACCATCGCTGCTGCTAAGGTTTCCTTTATGGGTGCTTCATTGGCTAATTCTCTATAGCCTCTTTTATGAAGAGCATAGCCGGTGGTATCTATATACAAAACAACCTTGTCCTTATTTAAAAAAACATGGATAGGGTGTTTTGATCCTTTTTCAGGAAACCAATCCAGTTTATACTTTTGCTTCAGGCTCTCTACAACAGCCTTCTTGACAATGGCTTGTATATCTGAAGTGCTAAAAAGCTTGGATTTTATGGAGGAAGCCTTTGCTACCGGAAATTCTGCATCTTTAGGGATCCATTTATGCCATGGCAGCTTTTTTGTGCTTTCAAAAAGCTCATCATAGGTTTCTGCGTAAAACTCTCCCACCTTCAACAGTATTCTCTCAGCTGTTCTTAACCATAGGTTTGACATACATATGCCGTATTCATCAGTTTCAAAATTAACTCTGCCATCTTCTACCTGGGTAGTTTCATAGCCTAAATCTCTTATCTCCCTTGCCAGCACTGCTTCCAGTGCAAAATTACAGGGTGCAGTCAATTCTATCTTACTCATTTGTTTCTCCTATTCAGTCGTATCATTTTTTTATATCAAAATCTTGTCATAACAGTATTATAGTGAACTACTTCGTCATTGAAATGGCGAGCTTCGAATTCGAGAAGAAACCCCTGATAGAGTCCCATCTGTACATCTCTGGAGTGTCCAACCCCACTACTGCTGTAATAGGCTGATTACCTATCCTTTGCAGATACTTTCTCAGTATGTTATATGCTCCTACACAGTCTGCATTAAACAGTTTTTTATCAACCACATATAGTCCCCTATACTTGCGGTTTTTCTTTTCTGCTGTATCCTTAGATACTTCACTCGAATAGGGGCTGCATTGACTTGTATAGCTTTCTTCTTGCATTTTTACAAGTATACCTTTATCAATTCCCTTATATGTTATTTGTCCTATTATCTGTTTATAAGGCAACCTGTGGAACTTTTGGTTGTTTACTTTACCCATGTTGTTGTCAACCCTGATATGGGTTATGTCTCCTATGATTATCTTACTTACATCCTCCTTAACAGCAAAGTCAATAGCTTGTCTTGTTGCAGTATGGATAAGATGTTTTACCTGCTTCCTTCGTTTTTCGTACAACTCCAATACTCTTTTGCTTTTTTTTAGATATTTTATCCCTTTGGCTGATTGCTGTGCATCCGATATACTCTGATATTTTGATATAGTCTTATCAAAATATCTGTTTATTGTTAGTAACTGTCTTCCAGATATAATCAGGGATTTTCCTGTGGAGCAGTAACAGGTGATAAGATTATTGACTCCAAGATCTACTGCCATATATATACCATTATCCTGGTTCATTGCTACTTCCGGCAACTCGACAATAATATTAACCCTGTACTTATTTTTTTCCAGGGGTATTATTTCGATAATTTTAGGATTGCCCGTAAAATTTATGTATTCATCAGGAATACGTATGTACAAGAAGTCTACATCCTGATTGTATTTTTGTAATATATATTCTTTTTGGTGTTTTGGTACAGCCAATCGAATGATCCCTCTTGAAATAGTGAAGCCCTTATTTAAAAACCTTATACCTATATTATTTTGTTTGTATCTTGGTGGCTGAGGATTTTTTATTCCTCCAGTCTTTTGCAACTTATAGAAGGACTTCCATGCTTCATGAAGCTGTTTTAAAAGTTCCTGTGCAGATTGGGAGGGAAGATTCTTATACCAAAAATTGTCCTTTAACATCTTCTTTTGGTCATACCAATCTGGATAAGGAACTCTACTCTCTTTAGTCCACCGTTTTCGTTCATAATTAGCAACATTCCACAGTTTTGAAGCTGCATATGTTAAGCAATCAAGTATTATTATTTGCTCAACATTGGGATTGAATTGGATTTGTATTACTCTTTGCCTTGATTCAGAATTATTCTTTTTCAGTTTTATTTTCCTCACCCCCTTGTCTTTTGACGTTCAATATATTTTTGTACTGCTTCCTCCGATACCGAACCTACTGTTTCAAGATAGAATGAAGAATTCCAAAGGCTGCCCTTCCATAGCTGCTGTTTGAGCTCAGGATATTTCATCATAAGTAGTCTTCCGCTTATTCCTTTTAACATTTTGACTATGTATGATGGTGCTACTTTAGGATGTGCAGAAACAAATATATGAGTATGGTCCGACATTACTTCTATTGTATGAATTGTAAATCCCTTTTCAGCAGCAATCTGTATAAAAATATTTTTTAATTCTTCGTCAATGCCTCCTTTCAACACTGCTTCCCGATATTTTACACTCCACACAATATGATAGTTTACGTTATATACGCATGTCCTTGCATGTTCTACATTACTTTTTTCCATACATATAGTATATTACATATGCTCTTATTATTCAATATTTTCAATACGCATCCTTAATACATATAGTAAAGTTTCTTACAGAAACACCGGCTTTCATCTCCCCATTGAAATACAGAGGATTCCCGCAGGCTTATACTAATATTATTGTGAGTTTACTAATTTTTTATTATAATTCTAAAGTTGTGCAGTTAATTGTAATATTAAGGAAAATGTATTAGAAGAATCGCAATTGACTAAAAAGCACCATAAAGTGAATACCGGTTGAGGTATATCAAAGCTTCCTATGCGTTATAATATTTATAAAAGAAAGGAAGTTGATTTTATGAAGCTGAAGCGTGCAGAAGAAATTTTTAATTCATCAGACAAAATAGATGTATTCTACCGAAACAGCCCTGTATGGATCAATAATGTGGACCCAAATAAGGACAATGTTGATATTACTCTATTGGATTCTAATACTATTATGAATGTCCCTATTTGGGACTTGAGAGAGTAAAAAAGCAATATTATAGGGGCGATTAGAAATCACCCCTATAATATTGCTTTTTTTCGCACGCTGTCGAATCAGTCCAATGGTTTTGTCGTAATTTCCCTGGAAATAAAATCGATACTTTTTACGTAATACGACAATTGCAAATAAAGTCGAAAGTAATATTTTGAACCATGGCAACCTTCGACAAAGCAACCATTTACTTGTTAATAACAAAAGACCTTGTTATCCTATTGAACAATATTAGATTTTGCTGCTTCCAATTTTGCTCCTCTACAAAGAAGCTAGCTCTATAGATCCTACCGTTCGTTCCCTCTACAAATGTTTCATAGGATTTTATGTACTTGTCTTGATTGTTTTTCCTGCTGTAATCCAGCAAATAGCCTTTTTGATTGTTCATAGTGATTTCCTTTACCCTATAATACTTAAAATCCACTACCCCAACAGCAGCCTTTTTTGACTCTTCAATAAACTGTTTAAGAGGTTTATCAATATCCCATACCTGCACAAAGCCATGAATTTTTTTGTCCTTAGAAACAAAGTAAATATTATAGATGATCTCTCCCCCACTAAAAGTCTCCTCCATAGTAGTCCAGTCGGTAGGCAAGGAAAACTCAAATTTTCCCTGCAAAGCCTTATATTTTTTAAGTGCCTGTCTATCAGCTTTTTGATAATCCAAGCTGTTTTTGAAGGTTTTTGCAATAGGACTAAAGGTGAAATTTATTGACATCAAAAAAAGAGCAAGGACTAGAGTACCAAGAAGTATCACAAAGGTTCTTTTTACAACTACTAGCTTCATACCATTCACCACCTCAAATAAATTCATACAACCCATCAGCCAACCTTGTCTTAGTGCCACTGCTGCAACAACCAGAGCCATATTATACTTTATTATTACAGTTAATATATATGACATTTTTTAGTAAGTATTGTATAATAATACTTGTATTATTTTAGGTATCTGAATGAGCATCCAAGTCAAAGATACCACATGAGGAGGGGTAAGATTTGCGTTATATAGACTTTAGAAGTGATACTGTAACAATTCCAACAGAGGAAATGAGAAAAGCCATGGCAGAAGCTGTAGTGGGGGATGATGTGTACGGGGACGACCCTACAGTTATAGAACTGGAGACATTGGCTGCTGATTTGATGGGCAAGGAGGCTGCCATGTTTGTACCAAGCGGTACCATGGGGAATCAATTGGCTATTATGACTCATACCAGAAGAGGCGATGAAATAATAGTAGAAGAAAGCTGTCATATAGTCGAGCATGAGGTTGGTGCAGTGGCTGTTCTATCGGGAGTAAACCTAAGAACTGTAAAAGGAATTAACAGCATCCTGCAGCCAAAAGATGTAGAAGCAGCCATCAGAGAAGAGGATATTCATCATCCTGAAACAACTCTGATATGTATGGAAAATGCGCTGTCCAACGGAAGGGTTGTTCCTTTAGAAAATATGCAGCAAATATACCACATAGCCAAGAAGCATAATATCGCTGTGCACTTGGATGGTGCAAGAATATTCAATGCTGCAGCATATTTAAATGTTGAAGCAAAAGATATAGCAGCCTATACAGACACTGTTATGTTCTGCCTTTCCAAGGGTTTATGTGCTCCTATAGGTTCTATGGTAGCCGGTAGTAAAAGCTTCATCTCAAAGGCCAAGAAAAACCGCAAACTGATAGGCGGTGGTATGAGACAATCCGGCATTTTGGCAGCAGCAGGCTTGATTGCTCTCAAAGACATGACAAAAAGACTGCATATCGACCATGAAAACGCCAAATATCTTGCCGATAAGCTTTCTGAGCTTCCAGGCGTAAAAGTGGATAAGGACAGCATACATATCAATATGGTGTTCTTTACAATAGATAATCTCAAAATGTCCGATGCCGAGTTTATTGATAAGCTATATGAAAAAGGCATTAAAGCCAATGGTGCTTATAGAGGCGTATTGAGATTTGTAACCAATAACGATGTAGCCAGAAAAGATATTGATTATGCAATGGACTGCATAAATGTACTCCTGTAAATGTAGGGGACGCTGCTCACAGCGTCCCTTTATCATAGCCAAATCATAACTGGCAGCCGTGGGCAGTCAACCTTCATTAATCCAACCACTTTTCATACAATCGCTCCAGCTTCGCTTCCATTTCCTCTTTTTGTTCTATCAACTGCTGCAGTCTCACATAATCAGACCCAGTTTGCTCAATATCCGTCTCTATTAACTTGATCCCTGCCTCTAAGTCTGATATTTCAGCTTCCAGCTTAAGCTTTTGCTTCTCATTTCGCTGAGTATGATCAATAGGCTGTTTGATTTGAGCTTTGGGCTTATTCTTAACCACTGCCTTTTCCTCATTAGCTCTAATAGCTTTTTCTTTGCTTTCTCGGTGCTCCTCATAGCTGCCGTTGAATACATTGATTTTACCATCCTCCAGCTCCCATATCTTATCAGCAAAGCGACTGATAAAATACCTGTCGTGAGAAACAAAAAGTATAGTACCTTCAAACCCCGTAACACACTCCTCTATCCACTCTCTTGATGCGATATCCAAGTGATTGGTAGGTTCATCCAGTATCAGCATGTTGACATCCTTTTGCATCAATAAGCAGAGGCTGAGTCTTGTTCTTTCTCCGCCTGATAATGCCTCCACTTTCTTAAATACATCATTGCCTTTGAACTTATATGCTGCCAGCATATTTCTTGCAGCAGAATCACTAATCTCCAAGTCATAACGAATCGTATCCAAAACTGTTCGCTCAGGCTTTTCAAAGACAATGTTTTGCTGCAGCAGTGCATATTTTATGCTGTCACCAAGCTTGGCCATACCTGTGTCCGGCAGCTCTTCACCTATAACAATTCTCAGAAGTGTCGTTTTCCCACAACCGTTTTTACCCAGTAAGGCAATTCTGTCACCTTTATATAATGTTACATTGATGTGATCAAGAACCCTGTTTCCGTCATAGGCCTTTGATATATCTTTAAAGACTGCAATTTCCTTGCCCGAGAAGCTTTCTTGATTAAATGTAACAGTCATTGCTTTTTCTTTAAAAGGCTTATCTGTATTATCCATTCTTTCAATTCTCTTCTCTATAGAAAATGCTCGCCTATGCATAGCTGCATTGTCGGCATTTTTTGCCCACTCATGCATTCGCTTGGCTGCCAACTCCAATTGCTGAATCTTCTTTTGCTCTTGCTGATATTGGTTCATCTGTTGTATATATCTTTCTTCTTTTTCAACTGCATAGTAGCTGTAGCTGCCTTGATACAGCTCAGCTTGACCATCTACAATCTCAACTATTCTTGTAACTACATTATCCAAAAAATATCTGTCATGAGATATTACAATTACAGTACCTTTATACAGCTTAAGAAATTTCTCTATCCATTCTGTAGATACAATATCTAAGTGATTAGTGGGCTCATCCAGCAGCAATACATTGGTGTTTTGCAGCAGTATCCTTCCTAGGTTTACCCTGGTTTTTTCTCCGCCGCTGAGCAGCTTAAACTCGCGCTGCTGCATATCGCTATCTATTTGCAGACCATTGCAAATTTTTGCTATTTCACTGTCTATTGTATAACCACCCATTGTCTCAAAGCTTGTTTGTATTTCTCCATAGCGCTTCATCATTTTCTCTTCAAAATGCACCGCCATTTCATGTTCCAGTTTATTCATTTGCTGCTTCAGAGACAGATGCTTTTCAAAGGCCGTCATGAGTACATCAATTACGGTATAATGTTCAGGGTACACAGGAATTTGATCCAATACCCCAACCTTTACTCCCTCAGGAATGCTGACACATCCGCTTTCATAAATCTCCAAACCTGCCAGTATCTTGAACAAAGTGGATTTGCCCGCTCCATTTTTGCCTAGAAGCCCTACCTTTTCGCCATCGAATATCTCAAAGCTAAGTCCCTTCAACACATGATTGGCTCCATAATATTTATTTAATTCATTAATAGAAAAACTTATCATATTTATCTCTCCTTTATTTTAACCCGGGCACAAAAACTGGGCAGATAGATCTACTCTACTGCCCAGGCTATGACAATTTTAATTCATATTTTTGTACAAAAAAAACCCGGGCAGAGAATCACCCGGGTATTAATAACACTTTTTATGAAATGATGATTTATCTGCTCACTTAACAATATCTAATTTTGGATAGACTTCCCCCTTGGGCAGCTTTCTTTGCTGAAATACGAGCAACAAAATGCTTTATTCTATCCAATGAATTGTTAACTGAATATGCGTTCATCATTTCACCTCCTAGATATTATAATAAGATTCTTACATTAAAAATAGCATAAATGCCATTCCATTTCAAGTACTGCAAAAAATATTCATTAACCCTTTATTAAGAATCACCATCTCCAAGTTAAATACTTTTTTTATATTTTGTAACTTTTAGTTAGTCATTATGCAAATATCTATCTCTCTATATAATTCTTCACATTCTTCAGAATGATATCGATGGTTCCATCCCCATTTCTCTTGATTTGGAATTTATCCTTATCGTTATAGACCTCGTCATCAATATAAAGCTCGATGGACTTATCTACCTTCAGACGTTTTCTCTTAAGCTTTTTTTCTGCCCACTCTCTGTCTATGGTTACATCAGTCTCACTAATACCTTCATTAACCAGAGCTGCCTTATACTCTGCTCTTCTTTCTTCAGTTGGCAAAAGATTCTGCATCAGGCTTTCCACATTTACCCTATCCTCCTGCATCAAGGTATCGGTCAGCTTCTTGCGGAAGCCCTCTGCTTCCTGTGCATTGTCCTTAAAAGCCCTACGAGCAAAGCTTTCTGAGGTTTTTTGTATGATTCTTGTATTCTCTCGTTTGTCTCTTACAGGGCTGACTCTTAAGAAGGCTTGACAGAAGTAACCCTCCGGCTGTTTGTCATAGGTAAGAAAATCATATTCATCAACTTTGCTGATTGGTTTTCTGACAAATGCTGCTCTCGCAAGCTTTTGTCCCAGTCCGGGAAGACCCGTTTTATTGATGCCGATATTTATCGTAACAGCATCCTCCTCCTGCTTTATAAAATGACTATAGGAGTCGGAATAATTCAGCTTAAGTAATGCTATGAAAAGACCCTGCTGGCTGTCGCATAGGCAAACTGCGAAATCCCCGGATTGCTCTTTGTCATCATTGCCCATACATTTATATATAAATTGAGCCAGCTTCTTTGAGCTAAGCAAAAAATCATCTTCCTCTTCAAATATTTCCTTGCAAAGCTCTCTCACGATATTGACATCACCCTCAAACCTACCAGGCTTTGCTTCATCATCTCTGATACATCTCAATATATGCTTTTCAAAGTATTCATAGGTTTCTTCATTTAACTCCAGCTCTGCTTCTGACAGCACAAGGGCGTTATTTTCCTTATCCAAGGCACTAATATATACTTTATTAATTATAATTTCATCTATATTTCTCAAAAAGCTGCCCCCTTAAATTATTATCATATAAAGTATATCATGCTTTTATTTATTAAGTAAGCCGACATTTTTTTACACGATCTATTAAATAATAATAATTTTCGACTAATAATTATTGCCATTAAGCTTGTGCAGTTATATAATGTAAGTATAATTAAGTAATATGGGGGGAATGCCTAAATGAAGGGTACAGTAGTTGCAACGTGGATTAACAGTCTCAGGGTGATATATGGAGACGATATAGTAAATAAAGCTTTAAGAAAAATCGGCTGGTCAGAAAACAGAATAATATCGCCTTTAGAAGAAATACACGATTCAGAACCAAAGCAGTTGGTTGAAGAGGTTAGCAGACTTGTTAGCAATAGCACAGAAGAGGTTTGGAGAAGCATTGGCAGGCATAATATCAAGTCCTTCCACAAGTGGTTTCCCTCCTACTTTGAACGAAGCAACACAAAGTCCTTTTTGCTCATGATGGATGATGTACATACACAGCTTACCAAAATGATTAAAGGAGCTAAGCCTCCAAGGCTTTTTGCTACAGACATTGGGGATAAAGAGTTAGAAATAAAATATGTCTCCAAAAGAGGTATGTTCGACTATTTCTTAGGTTTATTAGAGGGCAGTGCTGCGTTTTTTAATGAAAAGATAGAATATACAGAGCTAGAAAGAGGCACAGAGGATGGCTTGACTTTCATGCGAGTTAATATTAAATTCGAAAAGGGCATAAGCAGCTCCAAGAAATTCATGTTAAGTAAGCTATTGTCCTTAGGCTTCATTAAGAGGGCAGAGCTGAAAATATCAGCAATATCTACTTTATTGTTTTTCCCTGTGGGTTATTTTGCTGCCGGAAATGTAACAGCTGCTTCCATCATGACAGCAGCGGTGTTTGCTCTTACAGCCTTGATATCATATATTGTTTTAAAGCCGCTAGGTGCAATACACGAGGAGCTTCAAGCTTTAAACAGTATGGAGTTTTCAAGCTTTACGAAAATCCAGACCTCAGACAATATCGAGAATTTATCAAAGGATATTAATATATTTAAGGAAAAAATGCAAAAGGATTTCTTATTCTTAAAGGGCGGCAATGACGATATGTACAGCTTTACGAAGACCTTCTCCGAAATTGCAGCTAATATGAAATCTGTATCAGACGGCATATCCATGGTTGTGCAGGACGTAGCCGATGGAGCTATCCACCAGGCAGAAGAAACGGAGAAGTCTGTTGATATTATAGGCGAAAATATGAAGACCTTGAATAAGATTGCTGAAGAAGAGCTTAAGAGCAGCAGCCAGTTAGAGACAGCAGTCAGCAATATCAAAACCTCCGCCATCGAAACGCAAAAGGTTGCTGAAATGATATTATCAGTTAAAGATAATTTCGCTCATGTAAATGCGCAGGGTGTTGAGCTTTCCAGAAGAGTCTCGGATATTATGAACATTGTTACCGCTGTTGAAAGCATTGCAGATCAAACAAACCTGTTATCCCTAAACGCAGCTATTGAATCAGCCAGGGCAGGTGAAGCAGGACGCGGCTTTGCAGTCGTTGCCAACGAAATAAGAGGTTTGGCTGATAATTCAAAGTCCTCAGTAAAGATTATAAACGAAAACCTGCAACTATTTACCAGCGATGTAAATAAGCTTATAAACCAAATAAATGCTCAATTTAAGCAGCTGGAGGAAAGTAACCTAACCTTGGAAAAAGTAGCCTCAGACAATAGTATTGCAACTGATCAAATTGATGTTGTAACAGGCAGCATCGTTCAACTGGTGGAAGAAATGTCAGTTCAAACTCATCAGCTGGCCATGGTATTTGAAAATGTTCATTCCTTAGCGGCTATTGCTGAGGAAAACTCGGCTTCCTCACAAGAAATGAGTGCCAATGTAATCGAATACTCAAACAAAATAAAAGAGCTTACAACCTATATTGAAGAGTTGGAAAAGCTATCACAAAATTTTAAATCAGAATTAGGGAAATATAAGATATGAACAAAAGCGGCTTATGCCGCTTTTTCTATTACTAAATTTGTATTTACAGGATGTTGAGACAGCTGCCTGCCGTTTACAGCATTAGAAGGTTCGCTGTGGGCAGCGACCCCTACACTACCGTTGCTTCCGCAATAAAAAAATAAAGAACGGTCCTCCCATGATAGAGGTCATGACACCTACAGGTATCTCCACAGGCTGTATTAAGGTTCTGCCTAAGGTATCAGATGCAATCAAAAGGATTGCCCCAAGCAATGCAGAATAGGGTATAACCCTTCTATTATCAGAGCCCGCAATCATTCTGATTATATGTGGAGCCACCAAGCCTAAAAAACCTATGGTTCCTGATACAGAAACAACTGCACCTACTATCATGCTACATATTACCAACAATATCCTTTTAAGCTTCTCTACATCTATTCCCAGGTATTGGGCTGCTTCATCCCCCATGGCAAATATATTGAGCTCCCTTGCAAACAGCATTAGTCCAAGTATCCCCGGTACAATAACCATATAGGACATTGCAACCTTGCTCCAAGAGGTCAGCGATAAACTCCCCATGGTCCAGAACACTATTTGTTGTATATTATCGTCATTTAACAGCATCAAAAATGAGATCACTGCAGCAAGAAAATAACTTACCGCTACACCTGCAAGCAGCAGTGAGTTAACAGCTACTGCATTTTTATTTCGTGCTAGATTATAAACAAAAAACAAAGTAGTAACAGCACCTATAAAAGCAAAAACACCTGTTGTAGACAGGCCTGCAAAACTAAAACCGACTCCGGTGACGATTGATATCACAGCACCAAGTGCTGCACCGGATGACATACCCAATGTGTAGGAATCTACAAGAGGATTCTTGAAAATCCCCTGCATCACTGCGCCTACAGCAGCTAAACCTGCCCCAATAACCAAACTTAGGAGTACTCTTGGTAATCTTATCTGTAGTAGTATAGTGCTATTTTCTGTCTCATTACCCAACAACAGTATCTCTGCAAATTCCCTGGCAGGAATGCGGACAGCCCCCAAGCCCACTGCCGCTACTATAGCTATTATCAAACTAGCAAGCATAATAAACAATATTGAATAGTTTTTTAATTTAGCATTCATTTGTCACTCCTGCATTATTCAATATACTGTACATTTCTTCTCTGGAAACAGCAACTGAAGATTTTTTATTTTTGATCTTGTTATAAAGTGATAGAGCTGCACCCTCAGTAATATCCCTTTTTGCAATGCTTTCATCCCCCAATATTAATATGGGCTTGTTTTCTAGCTCTGCTTCCAATAGCACCTCTATGTTTCGAATATTTGCTTTTCCAATGTAAAAGTCAGTAACTATAATATAATCAGCATCTGTCGCAAGCTTCTTATTGATCGAATAGGCAGCATCTGAGATTCTGGCAAAAGGTATATCCTCTGCCACCTTCAGTTCAAAATCCTTAGAAATCTTCCAGTCCAAATCCCCTATGCTTAATACGCCTGCACTAACCTCAAAGCCAGAGTTAAACAGATTTGATATGATCTCACTGCCGCTGCCGCCTCCACATATAACATGTGCCTTTACACAGTTTTTCTTTATTTCATGTCTCGTAACCGTATAAATATAAGGCTTATTTGTATGAGCGGAAACCTCCACATCTACATCAATATTGAATACACTTCTTATATTCTGAATTGTAAAAGCTTCTACAGGAGTACCTTGGAAGTTAATCTCACCGCTCTTCATCATTATGATGTAGTCACTGTATGCTGCAGCTATATTTAAATCATGCAAAACAGCTACTACAGTAAGCTGTTGATCCATAGAAAGCTTCTTGATAAGCGTCATAATCTCTATTTGATGCTGTAAATCCAAATGAGAAATAGGCTCATCCAAAAGTAAAATTTTAGGCTGCTGTGTAAGCGCCTGCGCCAAAATCACCCTCTGTCTTTCTCCGCCGCTTAGCTGATTAAAGCTTCTGTCTCTAAATTGATAGGTATTGGTATACTTCATATTCTCAATGGCGATCTCCCTGTCTTTGGGAGTTTCACCTTTAAATCTACTTATATAAGGGTATCTGCCCATCATCACAACATCCATTACCTTATAATCAAACTCTAAGGCAGTGTTCTGTGGTACTACAGCCATCAACCTTGCAATGTCTTTTTTGTTTATCCTCTCAACATTTACACCCTCAATATTCAAGCTTCCTTGGCTAGGTCTTAATATACCGCTTATTTGCTTCAATAGCGTACTTTTACCTGAGCCATTTGGACCTACAATACTTGTAAAGCCAGCTTTTTGAAACACCAAGTCAACGTTTTTCAGTACCAAATCCTCATTATAGCCAAAGCTTAAATTTTCAATCTTGATACTATAATCCATAGTCAACATACCCTTCTTGCAATATTATATATGCCAGCCGAATAATCAGCTGGCATAAACACATTCCATTATTTTATTACATCACCATGAAGCACCTTTGCAATTTCCTCAATTGCTTGAACGATTCTTGGTCCAGGTCTAGAAATTACATTGTCATCGCTCATTAAGTATACCCTGCTATTCTTTACGCTGTCAAGATTCTTAAAAATAGGACTTTCCTTGTAAAAATCTGCTGTTACACCCTCATTTGAAGCAAACACAGAGGATAATAGATAATCTGGATTATCCTTTATTAATTCCTCAGTACTATATTTTGCCCAGTATGCTACTTTCTCAGCTGTGTTTGTTCCTCCGGCAGCTTTGATAACATCATTGATGAAGGTACCTGAACCGGCAGTTGTCAATGGATCAGTCCACACCACATAGAAGACTGATTTGGGTGTTTGGCCCTTTACTTTGTCCTGAATTTCAGCTATTTTATCCTTCATTCCCTTTACAACTTCCTCAGCCTTTTGGTCATTACCGCTAAGCTTGCCTATAAGTGCAATTGAATCAAAAATGCTGTTAAAATCAGTTGCTTCTGTCGATACTACAGGTATATTTAATTGTTCCAAGCTAGCTATTAAGTCTTCTTGTATGTAACCACCAGCTAATACCACGTCGGGATCAGCCTTTTGTATAAGCTCTAGGTTTGGACCTTCAAAGGTTCCAATTTTTTCAACATCTTTAACCTCAGCTGGGTAGTCATCGAAGCTTGTAACCCCTACAACCTTGTCGCCTGCACCAACAGCATACAATATTTCTGTATTTCCTGGTGAAAGTGACACTATTCTCTCCGGTATCTTAACCAATGTGACTTTTCTGCCCTTAAGGTCAGTGATCTCGATTTTTGTATCTGCAGCTGGTTGCTCTATTGGTGCAGGAGCTGCAGGCTGTTGTGTTTGACAAGCAGTGAATGCAAATAATAATGCCAATGTTAATATGAAAACTAATATTTTTCTCAAGTTTTTCTCCTCCTAAATTAAACCTTTGTTTAGTGCCGTGAAAAGTTATACCAATACTTAGAAAAAAAATAAATTCCTTCTATGACTAGAAGGAATTTTAATATTTCTACTGTATATCAGCGAAATGCACCTCCCCATCTCCCGTAGGTTTGCATAATCATTTTAGGCAGGTCTCCTGGCTCAGGTTCATCGCTTTCCTAATCCTTCCCAAGGGGTTGACACCAGTCTCCTATCCTCAGTGGAATATATAGGCAGCTCACCGTTACAGTGGCGGGACCGCATGGGGTTTACACCCATTTCCCTTTTAAGGCGCTGTTGTACGCAGCACACACCTAAACAGTTATTCAATTCATTTAAATTTTAGCATAGGGTGCAGCATAAAACAATATTTTTTTATGTTCTCAATGTAATGTATCCCAGTTTTTTTGATATAATAAGTATGATTCATTAATTTGCCATTTTACAGCATTGCTGTAACAGCTTTCTGTAATTTAATAAATATCACACTGGGAGGTATTACTATGCCATTAGTAACAACAAAGGAAATGTTCAAAAAAGCCTATGAAGGCAACTATGCTGTTGGTGCATTCAACGTTAACAACATGGAGATCATCCAAGGTATCGTAGATGCTGCCAAGGAAGAGCGCTCACCCCTTATACTTCAAGTATCAGCAGGAGCAAGAAAATACGCAAAGCATGTTTATTTAATGAAGCTGGTAGAAGCAGCAGTTGAAGACAGCGGTCTTCCAATAGCTCTTCACTTAGATCATGGTGACGATTTTGAAATCTGCAAATCCTGCATAGACGGCGGCTTTACATCTGTTATGATTGATGGTTCAAAGCACTCCTTTGAAGACAATATAGCTCTGACAAAAAGAGTAGTGGAATATGCCCACGAAAGAGGAGTCGTTGTCGAGGCTGAGTTAGGTAAATTGGCTGGCGTTGAAGACGATGTTCAGGTTGATGCCAAAGATGCAATTTACACAAACCCTGATCAAGCAGTAGAATTTGTTGAGCGTACAGGGGTTGACTCCTTGGCAATAGCTATAGGCACAAGCCATGGTGCATATAAATTCAAGGGCGAACCCAAGCTGGACTTTGAAAGACTTGAAAAAATATCAAGCCTGCTTCCAAACTTCCCTCTAGTACTTCATGGCGCATCAACTGTTCTTCCTGAATTTGTTGAGCTTTGCAATAAGTACGGCGGCAATGTTGCAGGGGCACAGGGCGTACCTGAAAATCTTCTTAGACAAGCAGCTCAATTGGGCGTATGCAAAATAAACATCGATACAGATTTGAGATTGGCCATGACAGCTTCCATCAGAAAGCACTTGGCTGAAAATCCTGGAGACTTTGACCCAAGACAATACTTGAAGCCAGCAAGAGAAGCACTTCAAGCAATGGTTGCACACAAGATGAAAAACGTTTTGGGAAGCAGCAATAAGCTGTAACAAGATTATTAAAGGGAGTAAATGAAAAACATTTACTCCCTTTTTATATACTTATGCTTCCTTTCTAATCAGCTCCGTAAAGCTGGGACATTCATGTCTCAGCATGGAATATATGGCTAGGTCACAGTATTGCCCTCTTGAAAAAACAGCCTGACGCTTCATGCCTTCGTAGGTAAATCCACATTTTTCCGCCACCTTGCGGCTACCTATGTTTCCATTGTCAGCATGAACCTCTAACCTATGAATGGTTTTTGTCTCAAACAAATATGCAGAGAATAGCTTTAATGCTTCTGTAACATAGCCTTTTCCTCTATTTTCCCTCTTAAATATATTATAGCCTATTTCATAGCCCGGCAGATAGTTTACCCCTTTAAAGAAGGCTATGTCACCAAGCAGCTTCCCTTCTTTATCTGTAATAAGCAGGGACCCAAACTCTTCATTCCAGAAGCCTGTTTCCTGATAACGTTTCCTATACATTGGTTCATTTACCATGTTCGGCATAAGGAATTCTCCTCTTTCTGCCGTATCACTGAGTAAAGGTATGATCTCATCTAGATCACTTTGCTTAACTGTGCGTAGATTTATCAGTTTTCCTTCTATCATAATTTATTTCTCCATCTCTTCAATAATCCAGTCAGTTACCTGGCGGACGATTGGACCGCAAATTTCCTTATGCAACCTTTCCTTGTTTTGTGCCATCACTTCAGGATCTCTCATATTTAGGCAAGTGATATCACCGCAGGAAACTGTTCCATACTTTTCCTTGAATTTATTGAAAACGATATCAGCCGGTATGTAGGATGGATCTCTTGGTTCCTCACTGCTGCTGCGTCCCTTTGCCATACCCATTGCAATAAAGGCAGCTGACAATGCACCGCAATTACTGGCATTCTTACTCATGCCGCTTCCAAAGGGGGTAGCAATCTTCAGGGGCATTTCCTTGTCAATCCCCAAATGATCACAGACTGCCAATACTACGGATTCACAGCAATTGTAGCCTCCGTTAAAGTAATTTTCTGCTTTGTTTTGTATCTCTATATACTTGTCTGCCATATTAACCCTCCTAATACAAAATAATATTGTTGATTATTTTATGTGGGCTGACACTGAGACCAGCCCCTACAACAATTTCGCTCTATTATTTATCCAGCTATTTATTTTATCAATAACCTTGCTTCTTTCTGGATCATTTAATATTTCATGATAAAAGTTTTCGTACAATACAAATTCCTTATCTTTCGAGCTGATACCCTCATAAAATTGTTTCACACATTCTGCATCTACAGCTTGATCTTCACCAGCCTGTAATATCAAACAAGGAAAGTCAAAGCTTTTACGTTCCTGCATCAGCTCATATCTCGCCTTTTCTATTTCCACAAACCAGTTGGCCGTTACCTTGCTGCAGTTCAATCCATCCTCATTGTACTTATTGGAAATGTCTTTATCTCTGCATACCATTTCACCCTTCAGCCCTGACTCTATTTGAAATCTTGGAAATAAAGAAGCAGCGGCTTTTCCTAGGAAATATTTTATAGCAGGTATCTTTATCTTATCTTTTAAATAGGGAGATGAGGCAATGACACCTCTTATATTATTATGTTTATGAAAAAGCATGTAATAAAGAACAATAAGACCACCCATACTGTGCCCCAGCAAAAATATGGGCTTGTCATTTTGCACCCTTTTTATAAAGGTATCCACATTATACAAATAATCCTTTATAGAGCTTATGTAGATTCTTTGACCATCACTTAAGCCATGACCTATTAGATCCCCGGTATAGACATTAAAGCCCAATCCAAAAAGCTTTTGTGCAGTCTCAATATATCTTCCCGAATGCTCTCCTGTGCCATGTATTAATACAATATTGGCCTTACTCGCCGGTCCTATCCATTCTCTTAAATAAGTTGCAGCTATTTTACCTTCCCACATACAAAAAACCTCCAATGACTATTGTCTGTGTATCCCTGCTTTGATTCGGCTGATATAGTAGTTTATAAGTCTTGATAAAACATAATCATAAATCAAAAATACGACCTGCCCGCCTAGTATAACCCCTAAGAGAATCCAAACAGTATAACCAGCCAAATTAATAGGTGAGATTCCAAACAACAGCTTAAAAACAAAGAAGCCTAGTACAGCCAAAAGATTAAATACTGTAAACTTCAATAATAATTCTGTGACGACACTACTTTGCTTTTCGATGTAATACTTGAGTAAGGGATAGCTGCCAAAAAAAATGGTAAATAGCAGCATTGCATTGATGTTTCCTGTAAGCAAAAAAATTAATATTGACGATCCCCCATAGACAACGGCACCCCATCTTATATCCAACTCAACTACTGCAATTGCAATAGTCACTGATGCCAATGCATAAAGCCCCAGCTTGCCTGAGGGCAGCAATGCAGCAAAATATATAAGTACTACGCACAAGGCAGTCAAAATTCCTCCAAAGGCTATTCTTCGACTCATATAATCACTCCTTTAGCAGCAGCCAATGAAGTCGCCGCCACCACACTCACAGCAGCAGTCAGCACAATAAAGAAAGGTGCACAGCTGGCACATGTCCGGATCATTACCGTAGCCCCTTCTGTTGTATGAAGTTGATTGATAGTTTCTATTTGCATTACTTATAGAATTAAGAGCATTCCTGTATTCAAGATTCCCAGGCTCCATATTAACAGCAGTCTGCAAATTAGCAAAAGCCTCGTTGTACCAGCCCTTCCTCATGCCTATAACTCCTTTTAAGTAAAACCATTCGGCAGTTCTTGTTCCTGCTCCATTCAACACCTGTTCTGCAGCCATTAGATTACCTGCATTTATAAAGCTTCTTGCTTGTGCAA
>Ga0154410_1075_pt2 | contig 18411 bp, 18 predicted proteins | sample RifGroB2_FD_115914 | JGI IMG/M metagenome (GOLD analysis project Ga0154410, IMG submission 115914) | Clostridiales bacterium GWB2_37_7
ACAAAAGATGGTGCAAAGAAATACATATCAGCTACATGCACTCCTGTAAAATTCGCGGAAGAAGAAACTGAAGGAGTTGTTATGGTTTTTAGAGATATTACTTTTCTGAGAAGCTCAGAACGTGCTATGGAGCGTGAAGGTAGTAATCTTAAGCTTATCATTAATTCCGCGCCCATAGGGATGATCACCTTAGATGAGACCAGAAGAATCAGTGCCGCAAATGATGCTGCTTTAAAAATTATGGAAAAAAGACTGGAAGAAATACTTGGCAAAAGAATAGGCAGCAGCATTAATTGTAAAGGGAGCAAAATAGGTGGATTTGAGTGTGGATCAAGCTTCACATGCACCCTATGCGATTTAAGAATTGCCTCTGATGCAGCATTTGAAGCTGATATATATTCTAAGGATATAGAATTCAATAAAGTAATAGTCAGAAATGGAAAGGAGCTATACTATTGGTTTAAGGCAAGTATTACACCTATATATATTGATGGTAAAAAAAGTGTAATTGTATCTATCATGGATATAACAGATCGTAAAAATAAAGAAATTGCGATTATAAAGTCCAGGGATTTTTGTATGAACGTTATTGACCATTTGCCTGATTTGGTGTGGAGTACCAATTTAAGCATGGAGTGTGACTTTGTAAACAAGGGGTTTTTGGATTTTACAGGTATCAAAGCTGAAGATGCCTTAGGAGATGGATGGAAAAAAATTATCCATAGTGAAGATATAGTAAGATATTTAAAGGTATACTCAGAAGCTTTTGAGAGGCGAGATGTATTTAAGGAAACCATAAGACTTAGGCGCAAGGATGGGGAATATCGCTGGTGTACAAGCAGAGGAGGACCCTATTATGACTTAGAAGGTCAGTTCATCGGCTTTGTAGGAAAAATATATGATGTTACAGAGAAAAGAATAGGAGACGAAGCTTTAAATAGATATAAGCTTTTGTCACAGCATGCAAAAGATATCATTCTTTTTGTGGATACAAGTGGCCATATTTTAGAAGCAAATGAAGCAGCAATAAAAGCCTATGGGTATACTCAAGAGGAACTGTTAAAGCTGTCTGTATTTGATTTGAGACATAAGGACGATATTGCTATACAGCAGCTTTATGAAGCGGGTTTGGCGGGTATAACCTTTGAAGCAATACATTATAGAAAAGACGGGATAGGTATTCCTGTTGAGGTAAGTTCACAGAGTACAATTATTGATGGGAAAAAAGTAATATTAAGCATTGTAAGAGATATATCTGAGCGTAAAGAGGCGGAAAAAGAAGTTTTAGAAAGTCAACGCAGATACGACTCCTTATTTATGAATATGAATGCAGCCATTGCTTATCATAGACTTATTTTTGATGTGAATGGAAATGTCATTGATTTTGAGTATGTACAAGTAAATAGCGCTTTTGAAAGATACTTTGGACATAGTTCCGATGAACTGATAGGCAAACGTTTCACCGATGTTTTTCTATCTGAAAAAGGAAGGTTTGACGCATCAGGATTCTATAAAGCAGCTTTAACGGGACAAAGTGAGTTTGTTGAATCATATTTTTCAAATATCACACAGCGGTGGTATTCTGTAGCAGTTTATAGCCCTGAGAAACACTGTTTTGCGGTTATTTTTACAGATATACACGATAGAAAGATGTCAGAATTGGAATTGACAAAGGCAAAAGATCAGGCAGAGGCTGCCAGTAAGGCCAAGAGCGAGTTTCTGGCTAATATGAGCCATGAAATAAGAACTCCTTTGAATGGCATGTTAGGTATGATTGAATTGACAATGCTAACACAAGTAACACCAGAGCAATATGAAAATCTTTCTACTGCAAAGCTATGTGCCAATTCATTACTCAACATTATCAATGATATCTTGGACTTTTCAAAGCTGGAGGCAGGTAAGCTCTCCATTCAAAACACCAGCTTTGATATAAAAGCTTTGGCTGAAGAAACAATAAAAATCCATGCTTTAAAGGCAGCCGATAAAGGCTTAGAGCTTAGCTATCAATTTGCATCCTCTATACCTCAGTATTTAACAGGGGATTCGCTAAGGCTGCAGCAGGTACTTAACAATTTAATCAGCAACGCTATAAAATTTACAGAAAGAGGAGAAATTCTTGTAACCATTAAGAAAGATACGAACTCTAAAAACAAGTACGGGTTGTTGTTTTCGGTTTCTGATACAGGCGCAGGGATCGATATAAGTGAGAAAGAAAAGCTATTTAAGAGCTTCAGTCAGCTGGATGGAACCATAACAAAGAAGCATGGGGGAACTGGGCTAGGCTTAGCAATTTCCAAGCAGCTTGTTGAAATGATGGGTGGACAAATCTGGCTGGAAAGTGAGAAGGGGAAAGGCAGTATATTTTACTTTACAATTTCCTTTGATGAAGGGAAGGCTCATCCATTCAAACAGAAAGAAGTAGAAATAAAGCCAAATACAGAATACTTGAAAATACTTTTAGCAGAGGATGACAGTATTAATCAAAGAGTACTTATCAAGCTTCTGAAGGAAAGAGGATATAATGTAGAGCTTGCTACCAACGGGCAGGAAGCGGTTGCAATGTTTATTACAAAAAAATATGATGTCGTGCTTATGGATATACAAATGCCTGAGATGGACGGAATAGAAGCAACAAAGATGATAAGGGAAATCGAAAGCCATTATAATACACATACCCCAATAATAGCTCTTACGGCTTTTGCGTTAGATGGCGATAGAGAAAGATTTATTGCAATAGGAATGGATGATTATTTACCTAAGCCTATTAAGATGGAGGAATTGTATCAAAAGCTGGACCACGTTGAAACCACCGGAGCGACGCAATCTTTTATAGGGGCTGTAACGCTGAGAAATAATGGAGAATTGATATTTGAAGATAAGCGAAATATGATTGCAGAGGATCAGATCAAGCAATCCATAATTCAAATCGCTAACCTGTTGGCAGAGCTTGAACAAGCTGTGGATAGCAATAACATTATGATGATAGAGAAACTATCACATAGGATAAAAGAATATGCCAATTCCATAGATGCCTACGAACTTAAAAATTCGGCATTTAAAGTAGAGCTTGCTGCAAGAAGAGGAAGTGTTGAGGAAACATTGCTTAGTATTTTGCAGTTAAGATATGATTTTGAAACATTCAAAAAATCAGTTAATAACTAAGGAGGAGTATCATATGAGAATACTTATAGCGGAAGATGATATGGTAAGTCGAAAATTTTTGTATGGATTTCTATCTAAATATGGTGAATGTGATATTGTGGTAGATGGGTTAGAAGCATTAGATGCTTTTCTGATGTCCTTGAAGGATGAAAAGCCTTATGATCTGATATGCTTGGATATCATGATGCCTAAGGTGGATGGAGTCAAAGTTTTAAAGACAATCCGGGAATTGGAAACACAAAAAGGGTTGTTGTCAGAAAAGCGGTCAAAGATAATAATGACAACTGCTCTTGCTGAGGCTGATTTTGTGCAAAAAGCTTTTGAAATTGGATGTGATGCATATGCAGCAAAGCCAATAGATACGACAAAGCTATTGGAAGTACTAAAAAAGTTAAATGTATTGTTGTACTAAAACAGAATTCTGCTCAGTTGAGAAAAGAGGTAGGATATCATGAATTGTAAACGCACCATAATGCAAGGACAAAAATATAGGCATTTTAAGGGAAAGGAATACCTTGTCTTATACATTGCCAAGCATTCCGAGACCTTGGAAGACTTGGTGGTGTATCAAGCGCTGTACGGAGAGCGGGGGATATGGGTGAGGCCATTGGAAATGTTTATAGAGCAGGTTGAACTAGAAGGACGGCTAGTAAATAGATTTGAAGAGTTGTAATGCGGTAAAACTTCGTTTTATGGTGCCAGGCACCATAAAACGAAGTTATTTTTCTAATGTGTATGTGCTCCCTTTAGGGCTTGCAATCTTGGAAACAGGATATTGTTTTCCATGTGTATGTGCTGGAATAAATCTGATTCAAGCTCATACAGCTTTTGGTAGGTTAAGCTATAAGTAGTGCAGCCATCGGGAGGAGTCATATATTGGTCTGTGATTCTTCTGAGTTCCTTTAAAACATCCCCGGCTCCAGTATGCTCGTTTTCCAACTCTGTAATGGTCTTTAGGGCTTTATTAAGCAGTTCGGGAGAAGGGTCTTTTTCATATTGCTTTATTTTAGGGAAAAGTATTTCTTCTTCCTTAATTAGATGAGATTCAAGCTCTGTTCTAAGACTGTTGAAAAGCTTGTGCACCTTAGTAAGTTCAATGTGGTGCTCTCCGTGAACTCTTAATATCTTGGACACCAGTTGACCTAGAGCAGGAAGCTCGTTTTGCAAATAGGTATGGTGTTTTTGTACAATATAGTCTATTAACTGCGAATAAGATGCAGTTCTCCAGTCGATTTCTGAATGAATGCTGTCCTTGAAGCTTTCATATTCTTCATTAAGCTTATCAATTACTGTTGCTTCACTGAGATTTTGCTCCTTTAGAGCCTCTGCAAGAGGTCTATGACCGCCGCAGCAAAAATCAATATTGTACTCCTTAAAGGTATCGATAGCCTTTGGAAAGTTAACAACGATGTTGCCTATTGTATCAGCACTTGAAAATATATGGTTCATAATTATCCCTCCATTTTAAACTTGCTCTATTAGGTTTTGCATTATGTGATATTTCATTCTCCTGTTATGTCTTTATTATAAACACAAACCAGTTGTTTTTATGTGATTACAGTCACACTCTGAAAATTTATCCAAAATATGCATCACATTAGCCAATGCTCTTAGAATATGACTTTGAGAGTATATAATCCCAAGCATTCGAGATAATAATATTGAAAATAAATAACTGTAAATTTGTGCAAAAAATGAAAGGAGCTTGAACAATGGGAGAAACCATACTGGAAAAAACTGAAGGTCGTGTCAGTTATCACGATTCTGTTGAAGAAATGCTTGTAAGAATTAGAGAAGATGGAATGTCAAATGTATTTGATCGTTGGCAACAGCAGGAGAAGATTCGTTGTAAATTCTGTTTGCAGGGAATGAGCTGTCAATTGTGTTCTCACGGACCATGCAGATGGAATATTGAGAAAGGTATTGACAAGGGTGTATGCGGTATCGGACCTGATGCAAATGCTATGAGAAAGCTTTTGATTCAGAACACTCTTGGCGCAGGTACGTACAGCCATCACGCCTATGAAGCTTTTAGGACTTTAAAGGCTACAGCAGAAGGTAAGACCCCTTTTGCTATCAAAGATGCAAATAAGCTAAAATGGATGTGTGAGAAGCTTGGTATCAATACCAACCAAGATAATAACCAAATGGCAATCCAATTGGCTGACCTTCTTGAACATCAGCAAAATATTGGCGTTGATGAGCCAAATCTTATGGTTGAAGCTTTTGCTCCAAAGAAAAGAAAAGAAGTCTGGAGAAAGTTAAATTTGTATCCGGCTGGTACAGTGCATGAAGAGCAAAACTGTGTAGCAAGCTGCTTGACAAATGTAGACGGAGACTATGTATCTCTTGCCCTAAAGGCATTGAGATTAGGTCTGGCAACTATATATAATTCACAAATTGGGCTGGAGATGGTACAGGATATTATTTTTGGAACCCCTATGCCTCATGAAGTGAATACTGACTTAGGAATATTTGATCCTGACTATATAAATATTGTATTTAATGGACATCAGCCATGGGCAGGAGTTGCCACAATTCAGAAACTAAGAACTCCTGAATATCAGCAAAGAGCGAAGGCTATAGGAGCAAAAGGGTTTAGAGTGGTAGGCTCTATTGAAACAGGTCAAGAGCTGGTACAAAGATTTGAAATGGATGACGTATTTGTAGGCTTAATGGGCAACTGGCTTGCTATCGAGCCAATGCTTGCTACCGGTGCAGTTGACGTAGTAGCTTATGACGAGAACTGTTCTCCTCCTGCAACGGATATGTATGCGGAGAAATATCAGGTAACACTTGTTGCCGTAAGTACCATTATTGGTGTGCCTGGTATACAAAAAATCCCATATGATCCTTCAGAAGTTAATAATATGGCGGATAAGCTAATTGATCTAGGCTTAGAGAACTTCAAAAAACGTCATGGAAAAATCAAGCCAATGGTGCCAAAGAAAATTCAAAAGGCAATAGCAGGCTTCTCAACAGAAGCGGTATTAGGTGCCTTAGGTAATAAGTTAGATCCTTTGGTTGAAGTAATTGCGGCAGGCAAGTTAAAGGGTGTTGTTGCTTTGGCTAACTGCTCAACCTTAAGAAATGGTCCACAAGACTGGAATACGGTAAATCTCACCAAAGAACTGATTAAGAAGGACATTTTAGTTGTAGCCGGAGGCTGTGGAAACCATGCATTGGAAGTAGCAGGTCTATGTAGTCTGGAAGCTGGGGATATGGCAGGAGAAGGCTTGAAGGCTGTATGCGGTTTGCTTAAGATACCTCCTGTATTAAGCTTTGGTACTTGCACAGACACGGGAAGAATATCAATGCTGGTTACAGCCTTGGCAGATCACTTGGATGCTGATATTCCTGATCTTCCAATTGCGGTTACAGCACCGGAATGGATGGAACAAAAAGCTACGATAGATGGAATTTTTGCAGTAGCATATGGTGCATATACACATTTATCACCTACCCCGTTTGTAACTGGAGCACCGCAGTTGGTTAAGCTGCTTACTGAAGATGTGGAAGGCTTGACTGGCGGCAAAGTTGCCTTGGGAGATGATCCTGTAGAGGTTGCAAACAACATTGAGGCACATATTATATCAAAACGTAAAAAGCTTGGTTTAAGCTAAAATTAAATGCACAGCCAAAGAAGTTTGGCTGTGCATTTAATTTTATTAATATAGGTTGGAAATTCTGCAAGTCAGTAAAATTAATAAAAAATAATGTAGAATGGGGATTGATTTAGGTCGATATGGTTAGTATACTAATTATATTGACCTAAATAATTAGTTGGCTAACTATATTGATTTTAAACAAAGGAGGTATACTATGGACCATTGCAACAATCTGGGCTATCTGCTCAATAAGGCAGCTAGAATGACAAAATGGGATTTGAACAATGCTTTGGCAGATGAAGGAATAACCTCCACTCAGTTTGGTTTGATCAAGGATATATACTTTAATGAAAAGCGCTGCATTGATGAAGAGGAGAAACTTCAAAGGCTTACACCAGCCGCCATAGCAGAAAGACTGAATTCGGATAGACCTACAATATCCTGCATGATCGAAAGATTGGTTAAGCAGAATCTGGCATATAGAATCTCAAATCCAAAGGATAGGCGCTCTCAAATCATACTTCTCACTGATAAGGCAAAAGAGATTATGCCAATGCTGGAGTTTTTGGGGGATAAGACTATGGAAAAAGCAATAAAAGGTTTTGATGAGCATGAAGAAGCATTGCTAAAGCTGTTTCTTACTAGAATTATTGAAAACTTAAGCTCATAGGGAGCAATAAAATATAACCTTAGGGTTATAACGAGGCAAAAATATGTCCCCCACTTCTATAAGTGGCGGGTTCCGATTTCAGCAACAGGAGGTGGGCATATATTCCCCTGCCTCGTTGAAACGCCTTGGGTAGTTTTTTGCAACAAGTGCAAAAAACTTTCAATAAATCTTGTTATAAAATATGTATGTTGGTAAAATGCAAATTTGAAGGGAGAAAAATCTTGGATAAATCAAAACAATTAGGTGAAGATAAAATACTAAAGCTTATAATAAGATTTTCAATACCTGCCATTATTGGAATGCTGGTAAATGCCATATATAACATAGTTGATAGAATTTTTATAGGCAATGGGGTTAGCACAGCTGCTTTAGCAGGCGTAGCAATCGGCTTTCCTATTATGCTGGTATTGATGGCATTTGCTATGCTTATAGGTATCGGAGCAAACTCATTGGTAGCAATAAGACTGGGAGAGCAAAAAAAAGATGAAGCAGAATTGATTATGGGCAATGCCTTGGTATTGCTAGTTAGTATCACTGCATTTATAGCATTCTTTGGTCTGATTTTTCTAGATCCTCTACTAAGTATTTTTGGAGCCAGCGCAGCTGTACTGCCATATGCCAAAGAATATTTAAGAATCATACTGTGGGGTGCGGTTTTTCAATCCATAGGTATGGGAATGAACAATTTTATAAGATCAGAGGGCAATCCCAAAATCGCGATGTATACGATGCTTATAGGAGCAGTACTTAACACATTACTGGATCCATTGTTTATATTTGTTTTTAAAATGGGGATTGCAGGGGCAGCTTATGCTACCATATTATCACAAGCGATTTCTGCCGGCTGGGTGTTATATCATTTTATGTATGGCAAAAGTGTGTTAAAGCTCCATATCAGCAATTTTAAGTTAAAGTTGAAAATTGTAGGAAAGATTGTTTCACTGGGAACACCACCATTTTTGATACAATTTGCTGCCAGTATATTAAATGCCATTATGAATAGAAGCCTGGCAATATATGGCGGTGATGTTGCAGTATCAGCAATGAGCGCTGTTATGAGCATCACGATGTTATTCCTTATGCCTATATTTGGCATAAGCCAAGGGGTACAGCCTATTATTGGCTATAATTACGGAGCACAAAAATATGATCGTGTAAAAGAGGCTTTGAAATTAGGCATAATTGCAGCGACTATCGTTGTATCTTTTGGTTTTATAGTGACAAGACTGTTTTCAGTACAACTAATATCAATATTCAATGCCAAGGATGCAGAGCTGATTGCTTTTGGTTCGCATACCTTGAAGGTATTTTTAATATTTATGCCTATAATAGGCTTTCAGATACTGGCCTCAAACTACTTCCTGGCAGTTGGCAAGCCAGCACAGGCAGGCTTGTTAAGCTTATCAAGACAGGTGTTGATATTAATACCTGCCATGCTTATATTACCAAAGTTTTTTGGGGTAGAAGGGGTACTGTATGCGGGACCGCTGTCTGATTTACTTTCCTCTGTAATTACGGGTTTGTTTTTATACCTTGAATTAAAGCATTTGGATCAAAAGCATGAGAGCATGCAGTTAAAGGAAGCATAATGAAGGATAAGAATATATAGAGACTATTAAATAAGAGAAGCACCGCATCAACGGTGCTTCTCTTATTTAATAGCTGTGATTATTGTAAAATGCTGCAAAACTGCATAGCTTTACATTATTTATTTAATAATAAATAGTAATTCTGAACACTTGTAAACGGGAGAGCAATATGAAAAAGACAGAAAATGCTATGAGCAATTTAGCTTATATAAAAAACTTGTTTGCTAAGGACGAAACCTTTACATTCAGAGAATTTTGCTGCAAAAATGACCCAACTATTGAGTTCTGCATAGTATTTATAGAAGGAATGACAGATAAAACCTTCATTCATGATCAGATAATAAAACCTGTAACAGAAGCGGAACTTAATGATGCTTCGGATATTAATCAATTACTTAATGTATTGTCAAAGGAAATCATATCAGCAGCTAATGTTCATCAGAACGAAAAGCTAGAAGGAATCATACAGAATTTGCTAAGCGGTAGCAGTGCTTTGTTTGTAAAAGAATTTAACAAGGCAATTATAATTAACACAGCAGATTGGGAAAAAAGATCAATTAGTGAACCTGAATCTGAGAAAACGGTAACCGGTCCTAGAGAGGGTTTTGTAGAAGATATAAACACTAACATTATGCTTTTAAGAAGAAAATTGAAAACTTCCAAGCTTAAACTTCGCTTTAGAGAAATAGGAACAGAAACAAAAACGAGAGTATGTATTTGTTTTATTGATAATATTGCAGATAAAAAAATTATAGAAGAAGTAAACAAAAGAATAAAAAAGATAGAGATTGATGGCATCTTGGATTCGGAATATTTACAAGAACTGATCAAGGATACTCCATTAACACCCTTTAAGACAACCGGTTTTACTGAACGACCGGATGTAGTTGTTGGAAAGCTTTTGGAGGGGAGGGTTGCGATTATTTGTGATGGTACGCCTGTTGCAATAACAATACCCTTTACATTTGTTGAGTATTTTAATGTGAATGAGGATTATTATAGCAATTTTTATTATGCTACCTTAAACAGAGTCATAAGGTGGATAGGCTTCTTTCTGGCTTCCAGTGTGCCTGCCATATATGTAGCTTTAATTACCTTCCATCAGGAAATGCTGCCAACACAGCTGCTTTTAAGTATTTCAGCCTCGAGGCAGAATGTGCCATTTCCTACTTTAGTTGAAGCTATACTTATGCTATTTGTTTTTGAATTGCTTAGAGAGACCAGCGTCAGAATACCAACGGTTATAGGACAGACAATAAGTATAGTGGGAGCTTTGGTAATAGGTCAAGCAGCCGTTGAGGCTAAGCTGGTAAGCGCACCGATGATTATAGTGGCGGCTATTACGGGAATCACGAGCTTTGTAACTCCTAAGATGCAGGGAGAATTGATACTAACAAGGCTTGTTTTTCTTTTCGCTGCTTCATTTGTAGGGCTTTATGGATATCTTTTTGGTGTAATAGGGATGTTTATTCATTTGGCCTCCTTAAGATCCTTTGGCATTCCCTATATGCTTAATATTGGAACCTTAAGACCAGCTGATGCGAAGGATGTTATGCTTAGGGTACCTTGGCAAAAAATGAGAAGCAGACCTAAGCTTGTAGCACAGCACAATAAGAACAGAATCACTAATGACAAGGAAACTGGTGATAAAGTTGAATAAAAATAAAGCTTTTATGCTTATCGTTATACTGATATTTAGTAGTATTATTTTTACAGGCTGCTGGAATTATAGAGAGGTAGAACAATTAGCTATTGCTGCGGGGGTAGCTGTGGATAAAAATGCAGATGGGACTGTACATATCACTATTGAAGTGGTGAATATAGGTGGCGGTACGGAAGTAACCTATGAGCCTAAATATGTTGAATCAGATGGAGATACCTTCTTTGAAGCAGCAAGAAAAGCGATAACCAAGGACGGTAGAAGAATTTATTGGAGCCACGCGAAGGTAGTGGTAATCAGTGAGGCGCTTGCTAGAGAAGATATACTTAAATACTTGGATTTCCTATTCAGAGATGCAGAAGCAAGAGAGGATACATGGCTGCTGATATCTAGAGAAAAAACAGCTGGTGCAATATTGCGAGGTAAGGGCATGCTTAATCCTATAGTATCCTTTCAATTAGATGATACTATGCGGTCACAGGAATCTATATCCGTATTTCCTTTTATTGAGATGTTTGAGTTCTTTGACAGGATTTTTTACAAACAGGTTTCGCCGATCTTGCCGACAGTACACTTAGTTGAACAGTATAGTGAGAAAACTCCTCATGTTGGAGGAACAGCCATATTTAAAGGAGAAAAGCTGGTTGGTTTTTTAGATGAAGCGGATACTGAAAGTATGCTGTGGCTAAGAGATGAGATTAAGGGAGGAGTAACAGTAATAAAAAATGTATCCGGTACAAAGGATAATGTTACTTTGGAAATCTTTAAAAGCAAGAGTAAGATCACTCCTGTAATACAGGAGGGGGTTCTGAAAATGAAGGTGGAAATTGATGTGAATGTTAATATAGGTGAGATAACAGGCTCTACAGATTTTATCAGCAGCCCTGGAAAGCAGAAGCTTATAAAGGCTGCAGAAGGGCAAATAGAAAAAGAGATAAATAATGTGTATACCATGGTTAGGGATAAATATAATGCAGATGTATTTGGTTTTGGAAGACGTGTGGAAATGAAGATGCCTGATGTATGGAATCAAATAAAAAATGATTGGGACAAATTCTTTGCCGATCTAGAGATTGAAGCAAAGGTAAATGTGAATATAATAGGAAGTGCTACTACTAGTATGCCCTTGAAAGTAGGAGAATAATAATGTTTGTAATAATAATTATATCCTATGCAATCATCTCATTTGTAGACCTTAAGGCAACTTATCACAATCAAGACAAAGCTAAGTTATTAGTTTACTTTACACTAATGACTATATCCTGTGCAATAAGTATTGCAAGCGGATTTGTGAAGAATATGCCTAGTCCTGCAAATCCCATAAAGAATATTATTTTTGCGCTTTTGGGGAAATGAAAGGGTGTGGTTGAAATTGAACACAGAAAAAATATCTGATATTCAGGGTATAAAGCTGATGATCCTGTTTATATTCGGCAGTACCCTTGTTATGGGTACTGGAGCAGAAGCAGAAAGAGACATGTGGCTATCAATTGTAGCAGCTATACTATTAGCAATTCCGCTTTTACTGGTATATTCCAGGATTTTATCGCTGTTTCCGGGCAAAGACTTATTTGAAATATTGGAGCTGAATTTTGGCAAGTTTTTTGGTAAGCTTACAAGCTTACTGTTTATTTGGTTTTCGTTTCATTTAGGAGCGTTGGTAATAAGAAACTTTGGTGAATTTATATCAACTGTAGCATTGCCTGAAACTCCCAAAATAGTACCTATGATAATATTTACATTGCTTTGCATATGGGGTGCAAAAGCTGGTATTGAGACATTGGCAAAATGCAGCGAATATTTTCTTATTTTTGCAATATCTTTAATTTTACTGTTTGGGTTACTAGTGATACCAAATATGGATATAGACAATATTATGCCCATAATGGGAAATGGATTTAGAAAAGCAATGGCAGGAGTATTTTCTGCAATTACATTTCCTTTTGGCGAAACTGTTGTGTTTATGCTGATATTTTCTTCACTTAGGGATAAAAAATCCTCATTTAGGGTGTTTATTCCTGCATTGCTTTTGGGAGGCCTGGTAGTTGTATATATATCCTTAAGAAACATTATGGTCCTAGGCCCTTCTACAATCAAAGCCGTGTATTTCCCATCTTATTCAGCCATAAGCAGAGTAAACATCGGGAATTTTTTACAGCGTATGGAAATTGCTGTAACGGTTGTATTTATTCTTTCTGGATTCATAAAAGTCACTGTATGCCTTTTGGGTGCCACAAAGGGTATGGCAAGAGTATTAGGCTTTGATGATTACAGAATCTTGGTTATGCCCATAGGTTTATTAATGGTTAATTTGTCTTATATTGTCTATAAAGACATTCTGGAGATGTTCGATTGGGCTTTTAAGGTTTGGCCTTATTATGCATTACCCTTTCAGGTTATACTCCCTGTGATGATATGGATTTTTATTGAGCTAAAGCAAAGGGCGAAGAATAAGCCGAAAAAAGAATTAACAGCAGCGGATGTAAACGCTGATTGATAAAACCTTCTTTCTGTGGTGCCAGGCACCACAAATATCAAGTTTTGTTTATCTTATACGTTGACAATATATTAATGTTCATGATAACATTAATATATAAATCCTATAGGAAAAATGGGTGATGAAATATGAAGATATCAACAAAAGGAAGATATGGTCTAAAGGCAATGATGGACCTCACATTAAACTCCTTTGGAGAACCTTTGAATTTAAAAAGTATTGCAGAGAGACAAAATGTTTCAGAAAAGTATCTTGAACATATTTTTTCTGCATTAAAAAAATCCGGACTTATTAAGAGCATCAAAGGAACTCAGGGAGGATATATATTGGCTCAAAGCGCATCTGAAACTACTATAGGCAATGTAATAAGAGCCTTAGAGGGTGATTTGTCAGTTGCAGAGAAAGCTTCTGGAGAGGAAGGCGATGCTGACATTTTAGATCAATGTATAAACAGTAATGTATATGAAAAAATAGATAACAGCATCAATCAATTGCTTGACAGCATGACATTGGAAGACTTACAAATGGAATATAAAAAAATGAATATGAATAAAGAGTATATGTTCTACATATAATCTATTTGAACAAATGCCTAGTAAATTTATAGGAATAATATGTTTGGAGGAAAGTGAAATGACAAATATTAAAAAGAGTTTAACAGAGTTAATAGGAAATACACCAATGCTGGAAATTACAAACTATAATGAGCAAAACAATCTTGATGCAACTATCATTACAAAGCTGGAATACTTCAATCCCGGTGGCAGTGTAAAGGATAGAGTGGGCTATGCAATGATTAAGGATGCAGAGGAAAAAGGTTTACTAAACAAAGACAGCGTTATCATAGAGCCTACCAGTGGAAACACAGGCATAGCATTGGCATTTGTTGCTGCGGCACGAGGCTATCGAATCATTCTTACAATGCCGGAGACAATGAGCGTTGAGAGAAGAAGCCTTTTGGCAGCTTTGGGGGCAGAGTTGGTATTGACACCGGGTCCGGAAGGAATGAAAGGCGCGATTAGAAGAGCGGAAGAGCTGGCAACGCAGATGCCGAACTCCTTTATACCACAGCAGTTCAAAAACCCTGCAAACGTAGAATATCATAGAAAAACTACTGCAGAGGAAATTTGGAGAGATACTGAGGGTAAGCTTGATATATTTGTAGCAGGGGTAGGCACCGGAGGTACAATTACAGGAGTTGGAGAAGTGCTCAAGCAGAAGAATCCTAATATAAAAATTATTGCTGTAGAGCCTATGGATTCACCAGTACTATCAGGCGGAAATCCAGGGCCTCATAAAATTCAAGGTATAGGCGCAGGCTTTATACCCGATATATTAAATGTGAATATTATAGATGAGATCATTAAGGTTAGGAATGAGGATGCATTTGAAACAGCAAGAAAGCTGGCAAAGGCAGAAGGTCTATTGGCAGGAATATCCTCAGGGGCGGCTTTGTATGCAGCCACTGAATTGGCTAAGCTGCCAGAGAACAAGGGCAAGAACATCGTGGTTATACTGCCGGATACAGGAGAAAGGTATTTGAGCACCCCATTATTCCAAATGAGTTAATTTACCAATTGTAATGAAGAGTGTACACAAGTAAAACTTGGGTACACTTTTTTTGTTTTACGAATACCACGGGCTATGCCCGTGGTTCAAAAAGGCTTTTAGCTATGAGTAGAAAAAGGGTAACCTTCTTTGTTAGAATTAATACTGGTCCGACAACCGCATTAATAACAAAGGAGGCTACCCATTGGATAGTCAAAGTTTAGCACACAGCAAGTGGAATTGTAAATACCATTTTGTATTTGTACCAAAGTATCGTAGACAAGTGATATAATTTAGCTAGATATATTTGGCAGGTGATGATATGGTGAAGCCGATAAAAGCAAAAATTATTGTTTCTACTGTAAAGCAAGACAATTGGTTTGGGTTAAAGTATAATATGAATTTATATAGGGGCTGCCAGCACGGTTGTATTTACTGTGATTCCAGAAGCAGCTGCTACGGCATTGAGGACTTTGAGGAAATACAATATAAGGAGAATGCATTGGAGCTTTTGGACAAGGAGCTTAGGGGCAAAAAGGTACGGGGAACCATCGGCACAGGCAGCATGCATGATCCATATATGCCTGCTGAAAAAGAGCTGAAGCTGACCCGAAGAGCCTTGGAAATAATAAAGAGACACCGATTCCCTGTGCATGTGCTGACAAAAAGCACCCTTGTATTAAGAGATATTGATTTGCTAAGGGAGATAAGCAGAGCGTATGCTGCCATTTCTATTACCATAACCACTGCGGATGATAAAATAGCAAAGCTTGTAGAACCTTGTGCACCCAGCTCCAGTGAAAGGTTTGCAGCAGTCAAGGAATTATCAGATCAAGGGCTTTATACAGGAATATTACTAATGCCTATACTGCCCTATATCAATGACACAGAGGAAAACATTATAGAGATTGTAAAAAAGGCAAAAGAAGCCGGCGCTAAATATATATTGACATGGATGGGCGTAACCCTGAGAGATCGGCAGAAGGCTTACTATTATAAGCAATTGGATAAAAGCCTTCCGGGACTAAGAGACATGTACATAAAAAGCTATGGAGATGCATATTTTTGTCCTTCGATAAATCAAAAGAAGCTTTATGAACTACTGCAGACAGAATGCGACAGGGTGGGAATAAAAACAAATATGGATTTCTATAAGCCCATTGAAGCTGAGCAGCTGACATTTCTATAAATAATATTCTGTATTTCTGGAACTTTTAGAATAATTTACAGTCTAATAATGATAGTTTAAGACCTTCTATACTTCTGGAAGGTTTTTTTATTGTATAGGAAGGTATAATTTCCTATACAATGGGGGACCTGTCGTGAAATACGGAATATATGGGAAATCTGTGTTCTATGAGGCGAATATTCTAGTGTAAAGGAAGATGGAGTTTCTGATACGATGTGAGAATCCCCATGCCGTTAAAGGAGGGTGCTCAGGATGCTTGCATCCGTGGTCGGGAACCATAGGGTTCCTTAGCGAAAAATAGTGCGGCGTGAGACGCATTTTTTATGACGGGGGATATGTACTATGAAAAGCGGCAAAGGACAGTTATCGGCAATATTTATTTTAATTATTGCATTATTTATGCAAATGGAGGGACTGATACCAAATATTTTTGCAGGGAATGAAGCGCCAATTATACTTACTAATGAAATAGAAGGTGTGGAGCTTAAAGCTGAAATCGAAAGTAAGAGCTTTAATAATGAAAATGCAATAATTGTAAAAGTTATTGTTATTAACCGAAATCCCCAGCCTATCAGCTATTATGCCGGAACTACTTCTTATGGAGTAAGAGGAGTTATAGGTGCAGCGTTAAGCTCTACAGATGGTGAATCAAGCTTTACGGATAAGGTTGACTTGACAGGAAAATTTGTCTCAAATGCCATGGTGCTAGAGGGCAAGCTGGAATCGGGAAGGGCTTTGACATATGATTTCGAGATGCTTCCCTTTTACATGGAAAATGGAAGTGTAAAGTATATATCATCAGGGCAATATATATTGAGGCTTTGGTACAATAAAGCTGCAGGAGAAACTATAAAAACCGAATTTCCAATGAAGATAGTTAAAAGATTTGGAAGGATGTACATAAAATTGTAGGGGCTGCCCACAGCCGCCTTTGTTATGCTGACTCTTTAATCTTTCTTGACATTGTGATAAAATAAGAGTCATTGGAAATAACTTCTAGGGAGGAAAACAAATGAAATGGCTTAATAAATCAGAAAAAGTATTTGGAAGGTTTGCAATCAGAAACCTTATGAAATATATCGTAATGCTGAATGCAGTAGCCTTTGTTCTTATATATCTAGACCCAACGGGCATGATATACTCAAAAATGGTGCTGATACCGCAGCTGGTATTTCAGGGAGAGATATGGAGGTTGATTACCTTTATTGCCATACCCCCAAGCTTTAGTCTGATATGGGTGTTTTTCTCATTATACTTTTATCATATGGTGGGAGGCGCCTTGGAGCATGAATGGGGCACCTTTAAGTTCAATGCCTACTACTTTTTGGGCATATTTGGCACAATAGCGGTATCCTTGATATTCGGAATACCTGTAACACCTACTTATATAAACCTATCCTTATTCCTGGCATTTGCAAGAATATATCCAAACTATGAATTGTTGATATATTTTATTCTTCCTGTAAAGGTGAAGTATTTGGCACTGCTTCAATGGATTTTTATTGCATATACTGTTTTAACTGGCAGCATGCCAAGTAAGATTACTGCAATTGTATCAATTGTCAACTACTTCATATTCTTTGGACCCGATATACTTTCAGGGGCAAAAAGCAGCAGACAAGTGCAACAAAACAGACAGCGCTTCAGAGCGGATATTCCTAGGGACTTTACTTATCACAGATGTACAACTTGCGGTAAAACAGAGAAGGATGATTCTAAGCTGGAATTTAGATACTGTGACAAATGTGAAGGCGATTATGAATATTGTATGGAGCACGTTCGGAATCATGAACATATAATAAAGCCTTCCAATGTAATTGAATTTAAAAATAAACAGGAGTGATATAATGGCTGTTTTTGAGGATCTTTTAAAGCTGGATATAAGAGTAGGTGAAATAATTCAAGCAGAGGTTTTTGGAAAAGCAAAACGACCTGCATATAAGCTTTGGGTAGATTTTGGTGAAGAAATTGGAGTCAAGAGGTCTAGTGCTCAAATTACCGAATGTTACAGCTGTGATGAGCTGATAGGAAAACAAGTTTTGGGAGTGATAAACTTTCCAACCCGGCAGATTGCTGATTTTATGTCAGAGGTGCTTGTGCTGGGAACATATTCAGAACAAGGTGTTGTTCTAATACAACCGGACAAAAAAGTAAAAAAGGGTGACAAATTGGGGTAGGCTTAAAGCCTACCTCCTACTTATATTAAAGAAGTTATAAAGTTCCAAAATAATGATGAATGATTTATTTATATAATGACATAATAAGCACAGAAAATATAAAGGAGTGAGATTTATGGCAGACATAAAGTTTTGTGAAAACAATTTTGTCCATGGTACAGATGATGTTGTAAATAGGCTTAAGGATGATAAAATTGAAGTAGAGGTAGAGCCATGCCTTGGATATTGTGGCGATTGTGCTGAAAAACCCTTTGCACTAGTTGATGATGAGTATATAGATGCAGACTCCCCGGAGGAGCTGTATGATA
>Ga0154410_1003_pt5 | contig 18348 bp, 21 predicted proteins | sample RifGroB2_FD_115914 | JGI IMG/M metagenome (GOLD analysis project Ga0154410, IMG submission 115914) | Clostridiales bacterium GWB2_37_7
TGCAGAGAAATACAACATAGATCCCAAGAAAATAAAAGTAGTCTCCATCATGCCATGTATTGCTAAGAAATACGAGATTATAAGGAATGAAATGGTAAATGAGGGGCAGCGCAATGTGGACCATGTACTTGCGACAAGAGAGCTCATTGCAATGCTTACAGAAGCTGGAATTGACTTCAAGAACCTACCTGATGATGAATTTGACAATCCGATAGGAATTTCAACAGGTGCAGCAGATATATTTGGTACTACAGGCGGAGTTATAGAAGCCGCCCTCCGAACCAGCTATGAATGGCTTACAGGTCAGGAGCTTAAGGATGTGGATTTCCACAGTGTTAGAGGACTTGATGGCTTGAAGGAAGCTTCTGTAAACATCAACGGCACCGATGTAAAAATAGGTGTTGCTCATGGTCTTGGCAATGCACGCAAGCTATTGCAATCAATCGAAAAAGGTGAATCCCACTATCATGCAATTGAAATCATGGCATGCCCCGGCGGCTGCATAGATGGCGGCGGCCAGCCCTATCACATGGGAAATATGGAGCTGGTAAAAGCAAGAGCAGCCGGTCTTTACAAAATTGATAAGGATAAACCCATGAGGAAGTCCCACGAAAACCCTGATGTAATCAAGCTGTACAAGGAGTATTTAGGCGAAATCGGAGGTCATAGAGCCCACGAGCTGCTGCATACTCACTTTAAGGTTCGGGAGAAAATCTAGAAAAAAAACGTATATATAAGATAGCACTAAATGCTTTACATAAGGAATAACTTGCTGGAGCAAGGCTTCTGATGCTATTGAAGCTGGCGGAAGCAAATTCATTCCTTATATAATAAAGCATTTAGTGCTTTACCTTTGCGCCGGATTTTTGTTTGTTGTATAATCTAAGCGGTGTATGATACTATAAAATTGCAGTCGGTATTCCTGAGAAACCGAACTATCATATAAATGTAATAATTATTACGTCTTGTATCCCGAAAGGGAATGAGAGCGGAGGTTGATTTGATGCAAAACAATTTAGCAAACAAAAAATTTGGCACAAGGCAGATTGCTGTAATAGGCATGCTTTCTGCAATTACTATGGTGCTTGGGTCTTCAGGTCTGGGCTTTATCCCTCTTCCTATGGCCAAAGCCACCATCATGCACATCCCTGTTATCATAGGTGCCATTGTTGAAGGTCCTATCGTCGGCGCAACTATTGGTTTGATATTTGGGCTTTTCAGTGTCTTTCAAAACATAACAAACCCCAATTTGCTGTCCTTTGCCTTCCTCAATCCCTTGGTATCAATTGCACCAAGAGTATTGGTAGGGGTAATGGCATACTACGGCTATCGCTTATTTAGCAAAAGGAATACAGTCCTAAGTGTTGGTTTGGGTGCTGCAGTGGGTTCATTGACCAATACCTTTGGTGTATTGACTATGATATATGTGCTGTACGCTGCACAATATGCTTCTGCAAAAGGAATCGATCCGGCTACTGCTGCCAAAGTAATATATGGAATTGCATTAACCAATGGCATACCGGAGGCAATCGTTGCAGTGTTGATTGCGACACCTATTGTAGTGGCAATAAAGAGAGTTTTAAACAAATAGCTTTAGAGTCTATAAGCAGGCTGTATTTCTCAGGATACAGCCTGCTTTTTCTGTGCAAGCTTTCCCTTCAGTCGTTCCTCTCTCAGGATGACACAGCAATCACCGTACTATAGAAACAATGACAATGATGCATATTTAATGGTATAATGTACCATATAATATTTAGGAGGTAAATTCATGAACATAAGCTTTGTAACAATACCTGTATACTCAATAGATGAGACAATAAGATTTTATCAAGAGGTTCTGGATTTTGAGGTTGTAACTAGATTTGCTGCCGGACCACAGATGGAAATCGTTTTTATGGCAGACAAAAAAGGCAATCAACTAGAGTTCATTCAAAGAGGTAATGAAAAAATCGAACATGACGGCTTAATCTCTATTGGTTTCTATGTAGATGATATTACTGCAACTGAAGCTTATCTCAGAAAGCACAATGTAAATATAACAGCTGCTCCCATCACCTTACCAAGCGGTGTTAAATTAATGCATGCACACGATTTAAACGGCGTTGCTCTGGGTTTTGTACAAAGACCATAAAAAACGCCCTGCTTTTTTGAAAATTTATTTATACAACCTGTCATAATAAGCAGTAACTCAGCATAAGTATTAACAACTAAACAAAAATGGGTTGAGATTATGAGAGCCCAATTTAAGGTATAGCCTTAAATTGGTGCTCTTTTTGCTTTTTTAAGGAGGATTCAATATGTATGATGTAGCGATAATCGGTGCAGGTATTTCCGGAATGTCAATTGCTCGGGAGCTTTCCAAATATGACTTGAAGGTTTGTGTTTTGGAAAAAGAAGTTGATATTGCCATGGGTACTACAAAAGCAAATAGTGCTATAGTGCACGCAGGCTTTGATGCTAAGCCCGACTCCCTCAAGGGCATGTTAAATGCAGCTGCAAACAGGCTGTTTGATCAACTGTCAAAGGAACTGGATTTTCATTTTAGAAGGAACGGTTCTCTCGTACTTTGCTTTGATAAGAAAGATATAGAGCATTTGGAGTTCTTAAGGCAGCAGGGTATACAAAATGGAGTTCCAAACCTTTTAATTCTTGATAAGGCTGCAGTAAAAGAAATGGAACCAAACCTGTCAGAGGATGTCGTTGCCGCACTTTATGCTCCTACCGGTGGCATTGTATGCCCCTATGAAATGGCTATAGGAATGGCGGAAAATGCTTATGAAAATGGAGTGGAATTCTACTTTGAGAACAAAGTACTTGATATAAAGAAATCCGATGATGGCTATAGGATTATTACAGATAAAAATACCTATATAAGCAAAGTAGTTATCAATGCAGCAGGAGTTCATTCTGATGAAATAAATAATTTGGTTAGCAGCAACAAACTAAATATTATCCCTCGCCGAGGAGAATACTGCGTTTTTGATAAAGAAGTAGGCTCCTATATTGATAAAACAATATTTCAACTGCCCACCAAGCTAGGCAAAGGCGTACTTGTTACACCTACAGTTGATGGTAATCTACTTATTGGTCCTAATGCAGTTGATATTGATGACAAAGACGATTTATCAACTACAAAAAGTGGATTAGATGAAATCCTAAACAAAGCCAGTCTGTCCATAAAGAAAATGCCTTCACACGCCATAATAGCCTCCTTCACCGGCTTACGTGCCAGAACTGAAGCAGACGATTTTATAATAGGCGAAGTGCCTGATGCCAAAGGTTTTATTAATGTAGCCGGCATAGAATCTCCCGGTCTTAGCAGTGCTCCTTGCATCGCTATGATGGTCAAGGACATCGTTGTTGAAATCCTTGCACCACAGGAAAAAGCCAACTTCAATCCTGTGAGAAAAGGAATTCCCCATTTCTCAGAAATGAGCAACGAGGATCGTCAAAGCCTTATAGCCCAAAACCCTGCTTATGGGCAGATTGTGTGCAGATGCGAAACAGTATCTGAAGGAGAAATACTGTCTGCCATTCATCGACCCTTAGGGGCTACAACCTTAGATGGTATCAAAAGACGCACAAGAGCCGGTTCAGGTCGATGCCAGTCTGGTTTTTGCATGACCAGGGTATTAGATATTCTATCAAGTGAGCTTGAAATAAAGCGTACTGAGGTAACCAAGTTTGGTGGAGAATCCAGACTGCTTGTTGGCAAGAACAAAGAAGACGTTTAGGTAAATCGCACTAAAGTTTAGACATCAAATTGCAAAGGAGTTTATGCGATTTATATATTATGGATAACATTTCGTGCTATTTGATGAATGTAAAATGTTTAGCACGAAATGTATTGGTAGGAGGTTCAAAAATGCAAGAGTTTGATTTGGTTATTATTGGTGGAGGTCCTGCCGGCCTAGGAGCTGCTGTAGCTGCAAGCGAGCAAGGGATTAAAAATATACTTATCCTGGAAAGAGAAAACAAGCTGGGAGGCATTCTGAATCAATGCATTCACAATGGCTTTGGGCTTCAACTATTCAAAGAAGAGCTTACCGGTCCTGAATATGCGCAGCGCTTTATTAAGATGATTGAGAGCAAAGAAATCAGGTATAAAACAAATACTATGGTAATAGATTTAAATAGGGACAAACTCCTCACAGCAGTAAGCAAAGCGGATGGTATTTTTACTATACAAGCAAAGGCGATCATCCTTGCAATGGGCTGCCGCGAGCGCCCAAGAGGCGCTTTGAATATTCCAGGAACTAGATGTTCAGGTATATTTACCGCTGGTACAGCACAAAAATTTGTGAATATTAAAGGGATGATGCCGGGAAAGAACATCGTTATCCTAGGCTCAGGAGACATCGGACTCATTATGGCAAGAAGAATGACCCTAGAAGGTGCTCATGTAAATGCAGTAGTAGAGTTGATGCCTTATTCTGCCGGGTTGACCCGTAATATTGTGCAATGTCTTGATGATTATGACATACCATTGATGCTCAGTCATACCGTAACCAACATAGTAGGCAAGGATCGCTTGGAAGGCGTTTTTATAGCCCCTGTTGATGAAAATAGAAAACCTATATTAGAAATGGAGAAGTTTATTCCCTGTGACACCCTTCTTCTTTCTGTAGGATTGCTGCCGGAGAATGAGCTATCCAAGAAAGCTTCCGTCAAGCTCTCACCCCTCACAAGTGGGGCTGAGGTAGATGAAGGCAGAGAAACAAATATTGATGGTATATTCGCCTGCGGGAACGTTCTCCATGTACATGATCTAGTAGATCATGTAACCGAGGAAAGCTATATCGCCGGAAAAGCAGCGGCTAAATTTTTGAAGGGCTTGCGCAAAAGGTCCTATGTAATAGATGTAATAGCTTCTGAAGGTATAAGATATGCTGTTCCTAAGTATATAAACCCGGTAAATATAGAAAAAGACTTGGAGCTCAGCTTCAGGGTAAAGGATATTTGCAAGGACCATTATGTATCTGTCTACTTTGACAATGCAAGGGTAACACATCATAAGAAAAAAATACTGACACCCGGTGAAATGCAGACAGTAAAAATTACTTCAGAGATGCTAAGTACACATAGCCATTGCAGAGCAATATCCATACGGGTCGAGAAGGAGTGATATTTGTGGAACAAAAAGCTCTCGTTTGTATCGGCTGCCCTCTAGGCTGTCGTTTAGAGGTAACAATAGAAAATTCAGAAGTCCTTCATGTTACGGGTCAGTCCTGTAAGAAAGGCTGGGCTTATGCATTCAAGGAGTACACCAATCCTACAAGAATACTAACTACTACCGTAGTGGTGGAGAACGGCTATCCGGAAGTCGCCTCTGTCAAAACAGAAAAGGATATCCCAAAGAATAAGCTGTTTGAATGTATTAAGGAGCTCAAAGAAGTTAGTCTCACCGCACCAGTTCATATCAACGATATTGTTATCACCAACGTTGCAAATACAGGAGTTAATGTTATTGCAACTACCAATTGCGAAGCTTTAGATACCAAATAATCACTCTATTTTTAGATGGAAGGCGATAAGATGTTTGAATTAGAGGAATTACTGGCTGAGGTTCCCATAATTTCAGCAATTAGAAACGATATGGATTTAAAAAAGGTTATAAATTGCGATATCAAGATTGTATTTGTGCTATATGGAAGTCTAATGGAGATCCAAGATATTTGCAGCAAGCTAAAGAACGCAAAAAAGCTAATATTCATCCATGTTGATATGATAGATGGCTTAAAGCACGATGCAAAAGGTATTGAATTCATTAAGAAGTTGGTCAATCCTTACGGCATAATCACAACCAAGACTGCCTGTATAAAATGTGCTAAAAGTCTGGGTCTATATACTATTTTGAGAGTATTTATATTGGATTCCCAGTCATTGCAAACAGGTATAAACAACATTCATACTGTCACACCCCACGCAGTAGAGGTGCTGCCAGGCGTAGCCAGCAAAATTATCAATATCATTAAGAAGGATATTGATATACCTATTATTGCCGGGGGGCTAATAAACACCAAAAAAGATGTTATAGAGGCCATGTCTGCAGGTGCATTGGCTGTGTCTACCTCCAACGAAGAGGTTTGGAAGCTGGGTTAAAAATAAATATTATTGCCATGAAGCAATGGAATTTCATGGTTTAATATAATAACGCAAAGGGGGATTAACAATGGCAAAATATGTAATGGCTTTGGACCAAGGAACTACCAGCTCAAGATGTATACTTTTCAACGAAAAAGGTCTGATCGAAAGTGTTGCTCAAAAGGAATTTACACAGATCTATCCTACAGCAGGATGGGTTGAGCATGATGCAATGGAAATTTGGAGTACTCAACTAGGGGTGGCTCAAGAGGCTATGGCAAGAATCAATGCCTCTGCCGAGGACATCGCAGCCATAGGCATCACAAATCAAAGAGAAACAACTGTAGTATGGGACAAAAAAACAGGTAAGCCGGTTTACAATGCCATCGTATGGCAATGCAGAAGAACTGCTCCTATATGCGATGAGCTCAAAGAAAAAGGCTTAGAGAGCATGTTCAAAGAAAAAACAGGCTTGGTAGTAGATGCATATTTCTCTGGAACAAAAGTAAAGTGGATATTAGACAATGTTGAAGGTGCAAGAGAAGAAGCTGAGAACGGAAATCTTCTTTTCGGTACAATTGACGCTTGGTTAATTTGGAACCTGACAAAGGGCAAGACTCATGTTACTGATTACTCAAATGCTTCCAGAACCCTACTGTTCAACATCCACGAATTAAAGTGGGACGATGAAATACTTGCAGAGCTTAACATACCTGAATCAATGCTTCCAGACGTTAAACCCTCCAGCTGTGTATATGGATACACTGATAAGTCCTTGTTCGGCACAGAAATAGCTATAGCAGGCGCAGCAGGAGACCAACAAGCTGCATTGTTTGGCCAAACTTGTTTCGAATCAGGTAATGCAAAAAATACATATGGAACAGGCTGCTTCATGTTGATGAATACCGGAGAAAAAGCATTTCCATCAAAGAACGGCTTGCTCACAACCATCGCTTGGGGACTAGACGGAAAAGTTGAGTATGCTTTAGAAGGCAGTATATTTATAGCAGGAGCAGCAATTCAATGGTTGAGAGACGAGCTCAAGCTTATTGACAATGCAGCAGCTACAGAAGCATTTGCCTCATCAGTAGAGGATACAAATGGCGTATTCGTTGTTCCAGCATTTGTAGGACTAGGCGCACCCTATTGGGATTCCTATGCGAGAGGAGCTATATTTGGCTTGACAAGAGGAGCTAAGAAAGAGCACATCATAAGAGCAACTCTCGAGTCTTTGGCTTATCAGACTTATGATGTATTAAAGGCTATGCAGGATGACTCAGGTATAGAGCTTACAGCACTTAAAGTTGACGGTGGAGCTTGTGCAAACAACTTCTTGATGAAGTTCCAATCAGATATTCTTGGTGTTCAAGTTGACAGACCGGAAGTAATTGAAACAACCGCATTGGGCGCTGCTTATTTAGCAGGCTTGGCAGTTGGATATTGGGCTAACAAAGAAGAAGTGTCAAAGAACTGGGCGATTTCAAGATCCTTCTTACCTGAAATGGATATAGAAAAGAGAACAGAATTGCTCAAAGGCTGGCACGAAGCAGTAAATAGATCCATGAAGTGGCTATAATCCATAAATAAATATTGAGAAAGAGGTGTAATATATGTCAGTTTTATTAGCCGAATTATTAGGAACCATGATAATCGTATTATTCGGTGACGCGGTTGTTGCCAACGTAGTTCTTAATAAGACCAAAGGTCAAAATTCAGGTTGGATCGTAATCACAACAGCTTGGGCTATCGGTGTTGCTCTGGCAGTATACATTTTCGGTCCAATAAGCGGCGGACATTTCAATCCCGCTGTAACCTTAGCATTGGCTTCTATTGGAAAATTCCCTTGGGCTGATGTACCTGCATATATCATTTTTCAAGTAGCAGGTGGCTTTATCGGTGCTGTAGTCGTTTGGCTTCATTACCTTCCTCACTGGAATGTTACAGAGGATAAGGATGCAAAGCTAGCAGTTTTCTGTACTGGTCCTGCAATCAGAGACTATAAAAACAACTTCTTATCAGAATTCATAGCTACATTTATATTACTATTTGCTATCCTAGGCCTAGGCACTGCCAATATGGTTCAAGGCTTTGGCCCAGCAACCGTCGGTATACTTATTTTTGGATTAGGTCTTGCTTTTGGCGGAACTACAGGATATGCGATGAATCCTGCAAGAGACTTAGGTCCTCGTATTGCACACTTTGTACTTCCTATATTAGGCAAACGCGACTCTGATTGGGCTTATTCTTGGATTCCTGTTCTAGGCCCTATCTGTGGTGGCGTAGCCGCGGCTCTTTTTTTCAGCTTGATTTTCTAGGATCCTACTGGTCTTTACTTTATTTAGCCATCGTAATTGCCTTTACGGTGGCTAAATTTCAACTTATGCATTCCTTCTATCGTTCTTGGCAATCATGACCCACCTGCAAAGCTTGACTTCCACATAGTCAACTACCTTGAACAATACATATCCAAGCATACTCAAAGCCAATATACCCGCAAACATATCAACATAGTTTATAAAGGCCCAACAATTCATAATGAAATAGCCTATACCATAGCGAGTCGCATAATTTTCACTGAAGAAGAGAACTGCTATGCTTGTTCCTATGCTTATCCTTAGAGACGTGATAATTTTGGGCATTACTGCTGGAATGATCAGATGTCTATAGAGTTCTAGCTTATTCATTCCTAAGGATCTCGCAGAATAAAAGAGTCCCATGGGAATTTCTCTTACCCCGTCTCTAGTTGTAACGATAATTTGAAAGATTATTATAGCAGTTACAATAAGAATCTTGGAGGTATTTCCCAAGCCAAATAGTAGCATGAATATCGGTAGAAAGGCAATTTTTGGCACTGGATATAACACATAGATAATAGGTGATATCAGTTTGTCGGCCTTGTCATTCACTCCTGTAAACAGTCCTAGGGCTGCCCCTGCAACAATAGATATTACTACTGCTCCTATTATTCTTACCAGGCTGGCTAGCATATGAGGCAGAAGTGTTCCAGGCAGTAAGCTAATAAATCTCTTGATTGCCACATAGGGGTCTGGAATAATCGTAGATTGTATAGCGCTATGCAAAAGCTGCCAAAACAAAAGAAGTATTAGCAGCCCATAAACTGTATCCAACTCCAATCTACTGATGTGCTTATTCATTTTGTTCACCACTATTCATAGCTTGGCGCACCTTCAAGCACACATTATAAAAATTCTGTTTGTTTCTCAAATACTCATCACCAAAATAAGGGTTATCCAGTATAGTTCTTATTCTTCCCTCATTCATTATGATTATCTTTTGTCCTAGGAAAACTGCTTCCTCTATACTGTGGGTTACCATCATTATAGTCATTGGATGTGCTTTGTATATCTTCAATATAAGATTTTGCAAATGCTCCTTTGTAATAGCATCCAGTGCAGAGGAAGGCTCATCCATCAAAAGTAAATCCGGCTTCAGTGCCAGAGCTCTCGCTATCCCTACTCTCTGCTTCTGACCTCCGCTTAATTCCATAGGATATTTATGCTTACATTGCTCTATGCCAAGCTCCTTAAGGATATCCTCTACAAGCTGCCTCTCCTGTTCCCTATCTATTCCTCTGACCTGCAGCCCTAGAGAAACATTTTGCCACACTGTTTTCCAAGGAAATAGTCCGTAATCCTGCAATATCAAGGCGGTGTCCTTCCTTATGCCCTTGATCGGTTCTTCCTTGACAATCACGCTGCCTGCTATAGGAGAAATAAAATATTTTTCATTCCAAAGTATCCCAGTCCAAAGCCAGCAATGCCTAATATGACGGTAATACCTATATATAATGCAGCATTTAAATATTTATCATTCTTGATTAAACTGACACCTTCATACATAAAGGTTGAAAAAGTCGTAAACGCACCCAAGAACCCTTCTCCCACCAATAAATATAACAAATTATTTGGGTTTAGGGCACTAACAACCCCTAACAGCAGCGCTCCTAAGATATTTATAAGAAATGTAGCCCAAGGAAATGCTGAACTGTTATATTTTCCAATTAACTTCCCGGCTGAGTATCGTGCTATACTTCCTAATATTCCACCTATTCCTACAATTATATAAATCACTCACTGCCTCCGCTTAATCTGTTTTCGGCTTATACAATACGAACTTGCTTCCTATGCTTAGACCTGCAAATATAGCCCCAAGCCCTAATATGATTGATAATCCTAAATACAGTCCCGCCGTAAGGATGTCTCCTAATGCCAATTGCAAACTGATTTCCTTGCTTATAGAAGAGAAGGTGGTTAATGCACCAAGAAATCCCGAAACGACTCCCAGCTTTTCTGCCTCTCCAAGCTTTAATTTATCTTCAACGATTGCGACAAAAAAGCCTAAAATAAGGCAGCCCAATATATTTATAAGCAAGGTACTCAAAGGAAAGTTTACCGATAACTGGGATATCTCAAGTGTTTTTATAGAAAATCTTAATGTCGCACCAAAAAAACCGCCAACTGCTATCATTGTATATATGCGCATACAAGGCTCCTTTGCATTTACCTATTAACCTTCTCGTGCTGCAGCAGCCATTCCTTACGCCATAGCCCTCCTGCATATCCGGTCATGCTGCCATCTGATCCCACAATTCTGTGGCAAGGGATTACAATTGCAATCTTGTTCTTATTGTTGGCACCGCCAACTGCTCTACATGCATTGCTGTTGCCTACAGCAGCAGCAATATCCTTGTAACAAGCGGTTTCTCCATAGGGTACTTCAGCCAAGCGTTGCCATACTTTTTGCTGAAATTTTGTGCCCGTTGCTTTTAGCTTTATATCAAATATGTTCCTTTTACCTTGGAAGTATTCTTCTATCTGCTTCAAAGCTGATTTTAGCACTTGTGGTGCTGCCAGCAGATCATTATTACCAGCTTCCTCCACAAAGGAAAGCTCTATTATACTATCTTCATCTGATACGATCTCAACAATGCCAATTGGTGAATCATAGTATGCCTTGTACATTTGTAACCCTCCTTAAAATTCAGGGACGCTGTGGGCGTCGTCCCCAGATTGATGACAAAGCTGCAGTGCCCCCTACTTTATCTCAAAAGAGCTTTTCAGTGATACGATTCTATTAAATACTAATTTTTCCTTTGTTGTATATTTAGGATCAACATTGAAGTAGCCGTGTCTCATGAACTGGAACTTATCCTGCGGCTTTGCAGCCCTCATCGCAGGCTCTATATAGCCTTGTATAATTTCCAAGGAATTCGGATTTATTTGCTCTAAGAAATTCCTGTCACTTTCATCGTCCGCTAATATCAATGGCTCATATAGCCGGAATTCAGCAGGCACTGCTTGCTTGACATCTACCCAATGGAGCGTTCCCTTAACCTTTCTCGCATTAAAGCCTGTGCCGCTCTTTGTCTCAGGATCATAGGTGCAGTGGATTTCCAGCACATTACCTTCTGCATCCTTGATTACCTCATTGCACTTTATGAAATAAGCAAACTTAAGTCTTACTTCATTGCCTGGAAACAGCCTATAATACTTATTTGGAGGATTCTCCATGAAGTCTTCCTGCTCAATATATATTTCCCTTGAAAAAGGAAGCTGTCTGCTGCCTAGCTCAGGATTATCTGCATTGTTCTCTGCATCCAGTATTTCTGTCTGCCCTTCTGGATAGTTGGTTATAACCACCTTTAGAGGTCTCAGAATCCCCATTACATTAGAAGTCTTTGGCTTTAGATCTTCTCTTATAAAATGCTCCAGCATTTGAACATCTACTGTACTATTTGTTTTGGCAACTCCTATTTCTCTACAGAAGCTTCTTATGGCTTCAGGCGTATAACCTCTTCTTCTCAAGCCTGCAATTGTCGGCATGCGAGGGTCATCCCAAGCATCAACCACCTTTTCATCTACCAAAAGCTTCAGCTTTCTTTTGCTCATTACTGTATTGGTCATATTTAGTCTTGCAAACTCAATTTGCCTAGGCTGACTCTCCATCTCGCACTCTTGTATAACCCAATCATACAAGGGTCTATGGTCCTCAAACTCTAATGTACAGATTGAGTGTGTGATAGCTTCAATCGCGTCCTCTATTGGATGGGCATAGTCATACATAGGATATATACACCACTTATCCCCTGTATTATGATGGGTAGCATGAGCTATTCTATATATGATCGGATCTCTCATGTTGATATTTGGTGATGTCATATCAATCTTGGCTCTTAATACCTTTTCACCATCTTGGAACTCACCCTTGCGCATTCTTTCGAATAAGTTCAAGCTTTCTTCTACACTTCTATTTCTATAGGGACTCTCCTTGCCAGACTCAGTCAGATTCCCTCTCATTTGCCTGATTTCTTCAGGAGAAAGCTCGCAAACATAGGCCTTGCCCTTCTTTATCAACAATACTGCTCTTTGATACATTTCTTCAAAATAATCAGAAGCAAAGTATAGATTTTCCCAGTCAAAGCCGAGCCACTTAACATCTTCCTCAATAGAATCTACATATTCCGTATCCTCCTTGACAGGGTTTGTATCATCAAAGCGAAGATTTGTTCTGCCTTTGAACTCATCTGCCAATTCAAAATTCAAAACAATTGATTTGGCGTGTCCAATATGTAAGTAGCCATTGGGCTCAGGAGGAAATCTTGTTATTATTTCTTTGTGTTTGCCTGTTTGCAAGTCTTCAATCACTATGTTCTTTATAAAGTTTGATGGAATTTTGGCTTCCATTATAACACCTCTTTTGCTTTTATTGTCTATATTATAACATTATTTTTACTGTTTAACCCTAAATTTATCCCTTCTATGCTGGCATCTCCTCTATCTTGATATATCTTGTAATAAACAAGTTGGCAGCTGCAATGAATGCGCCTAGAACAAAAACCATTTCATAGCCAAAAGCATTCCAAACCAAGCCTCCCAACCAAGGAACCACCATTGAGACTACGTGGTCCATGCTTATACCCATGGAAAGTGTAGGGGATACATCCTCCGGACAAGTCGCAATCTTTTTTATATATGTAGATCTTGCCATTCCGGCTGCCGTCAACAGCTGGTCCAATATATAACAAGCAGCTGTAATAATCAGAGCTGTCTCTATACCCAATCCTAAATTCCCTGCTAAAGCGTAGCCGATACATACTATTATAAGCAGTATAGCCTCTGCTGCCAGAACGAATCGTTCTCCCTTTTTATCGATCAAGTCTCCTACAAAGGGCTTGAAGAATATGCCTATAGCTGCTATGATAAAGCCCAGCATAGCAAAGGTTGTAACGCCCTGATTGAATACCTTAATAAGTACCCAGGGTCCAAAGGTTATGAAAATTTGTTTTCTAGCCCCATAAAGTACGCTTAACCAGTAAAATAGCGTGTATTCCTTTTTTACAAACAGCCTTTTACCCAAAGCCTTGGTCTTATGCGGTGTCATATTAAAGATCAATATAGAAGAACACAAGAATGAGATTGCTCCCACTGTATATGCTATAGGATAGCTTACTTTAACAAATCTGAATATAAGTGCTGTTCCCAAGCTGGTAAGCAAAAAAGCTGCTGTGTTCACTCCGTTTATACGCCCCAATATCTTACCCATATTGTTTTTATCTGCCAAATTCATACCAATGCTGCTGGATACAGGCAAGAACAAGTGTTGTCCCATGCTGTAAATCGTCATCCAAACCACCATCATTCCAAAATCCTTGGATAAATAACCTAAACCCATCATACCCACAGCGGCTAGTATGTTTGCTACACCCGCTATTCTAACATCGCCCAGAGCAAGCAATGCCCCTGATACAAAAACAACAAGGAAGCCGGGAAGCTCTCTCGGAAATTCAAGTATCGTCCTCTGTGATACTGTTATATCAAAGGTATCATGAAGAAAATTGTTAAACACAGAGGAATCAATGCTTTGACTTACCCCTAAAAAAGCACTGGCCAATAGAAATAATATTAGATCTCGTCTTTTCAATTTCATACCCCCACAATCCAAAATAAAATACCAGCTATTTTGCAATAGCTTTATATCATAATACTTTTACTTTTTACTATATTATAATAACACAAAGCCTGCCTTAATTCAGCTTGTGATATATTTAGTATTTTTTCAATTTCTGCTTCATTGCAGCATTTACTTTTTTCACATTCAGTAGTACCATTAAAATATAATAATATGTTGGAAAGGATACCATTATGGCAAATATTAAATTATTTACTGACAGTACCTGTGATTTAACTGATGAAATATTAGAAAAATACGATATATCCTTTGTACCACTTTATGTGCACTTTAACGAGGATGCTTTTAAGGATAGAATTGATATAACTACAGAAGAGCTTTACCAAAAGGTCGATGAATACGGTGTGCTCCCTATGACGGCGGCTCCTTCACCGGGGGACTTCTACAATGCCTTTAAGCCTTTTGTAGATGAGGGAAGAGAGATCCTATACATAGGCATATCAACCCTAATTTCTTCTACAGTACAAAACGCTACGATTGCCAAAGGTGACTTTGAGGATGCAAAGATTGAAATAGTAGATACCTTTAATCTTTCTACCGGGGAGGGATTACTGCTATTTAAGGCTGTTGACTTAATAAACCAAGGCATGGCGCTGGAGGAAATAGGCGAGACCTTGAGAGCTATGACTCCAAAGCTCAGAACCAGCTTTGTGGTTGATACCTTGGATTATTTATATAAGGGTGGTCGCTGCTCTGCAGTGCAGCATTTCTTCAGCAGCTTGCTAAAAATCAGACCTATCATCCAAATAGTAGAAGGTAAGATGACAGTTGGAGAAAAGGTTAGAGGCAAAATGGAAAAAGCTTTAGATCTTATGATAGAGGATGTATTGTCAAAGAAGGGTAAGATAGATTCTAACAGAATATTTTTACCGCATTCAATGGCTCAAGATAGTGTAAAATATGTAAAAAGTGCTTTGGAGAAAGAATTGGATAATCCGGAATTTATTGTTACCGGAACAGGCTGTGTTGTGTCCAGCCATTGCGGCAAAGGCACACTTGGTGTGATCTATATGGAAGCTTAATGTTAAGGTCATGTATTAGATATTCATACATGACCTTTTGCCTGCCACAGAAAAGAAACAGGCTGTTTTGAAAAGGATTTAGTTGAAAGTTCTGCTGGACAGTGACCGCAAGACCATCGATGGATTTCCTCATATCTAATGAAGGGTTAAGTAAATTTAAAATCAGATTTACAAGAGTTAGCTATAACACTTGTAAATACTTATATGAATCACTTAAAAGTGAAGTTAACTATCTTAGACAGCAGCTTGATAGAAAAGATGATCAACTCAAGAGTAAAGACGATTTATTAAGAAACTTTCAAGTTCTTTTAAAGCAAGAACAAGACGCTCGTCTGCTTTTAAAAGAAAAATTTAAAGAGCAACAATATAAACCAAAAAGTTTTTGGAAAATAAATAAGGCAGGATCTTCTCCATGCCTTATTATATATCTTTATATAGTTTGATCGATATAAACTCCTTCATTATGTTGAAGCAAACAACACGAGTTGCTTTTTGAATTATATAGTTTGGTCTTATTTTCAAAAGAAATATATAATTCTTTTATCTGTTCCTGTGTATTAAAATCATAAACAAGAACTTGCCAATTAGATGAATTCACATTGCTTCCCAATATATAACATACTGCTATTTTAGATACATATACTTCCAATATTTTTTTTGTGTCCTTTGGTGTTAAAGTAACATTTATAAATTCTGGCGAATTTTCTTGCTTAAATACCATTCCAATTTGTTCTTCTAACTTTTCCTTAAAAATTACATAAATATATTTATCTGTACTAAAAAATTAATTTGTATCTCTTATTTTTGTAATTTCTCCTTTTATACAATTAGTAATGGTAATATCACTGTAATTCATATAATTACCTCTCATTTCATTATTTAAAAATTAAATCCATTTACTACATTGTTAATTATATCTAATTAAAATATAATATACCATAAATAACAAATTATTCAAGGAGGTCAATATGTTAAAACTAACCATGTACGCAATAATAATTATAATATTAATCATTATTGATATCATTATAATTAATAAATTAGTATCAAAGAATTCTTTTATTTTAAGGCAAATTCTTTATACTCCTTTATGGATTCCTCAAGGTATACTAACAATTTTAAATATGGAAAATAAAATCTCAACTGATTCTAGGTGGTTACTCATCTTAATATTAATATCATTATACACGTTAATACTTACATTTTTAAACATAAAAAAACATAATTTTGGGAAAGAGGTGTAGAAATTTACAATTTTTTCTTGATTTTGTAATTATAAGTCATTATAATATATAAATAAGGATAAAATTTACAGATACAGGGAGGTATTGTAAAATGAGCATTAAGTTGGAAGGAACTAGCGGGCCAAAAGTTACAACTCCACCACCAAACAAGTCTGTAGCTGCTCAATCTTTGGAAGCCAATAACAAGATGATCAAAGATGCACCTGCAATAGCAGAAAAGCTTAAGACAGACAAAAAATTAGAAGTAGGAATGATAGTAGCTGAAACTGCGAGTGGTATACCAGGGGTAGCTATTATAATTGTATCATAAGCTTTCATATCAATATTTTGAGACTTAATTTCACTTGCCTTTCCTCTCATTGCTGCAAAAGCACCCATAATATATACACCCATCAAACTGCGTTTCTTAACTTCTTCAATTGGCTTTATATCACAGCCAAGCTCCTTCGCAAAGCCTTTACTATTGCTAAGCCTACAACGCTCCCCTCCCGCAGTCGTGATATGCTTTTGTCCTACTTTTACAAGCTATTAAGAACAGAGCCTAAGGCTATTGTAAATATAAGAGCCAAATTGACTAGCACAAAGTTCTTAACTGCCAAAATAAAAGTGTCCTTCTTTGTCTGTTGCATATAGAACTCCTTGATGTTTTTGTTTACTATTATTAGAGTTGCCAGAACAGCCACAGATAGAACAGGCAAGATTCTTAGGAATGATGCAATAACTATTGCAATATAGCCAATATAGTAAATAAGCTTAAAAATCATCAATGCATTTTCGCGACCTATATATACTGGCAAGGTATATCTTCTATTGGCTATATCATCCTCAATATCGCAAATATTGTTTGCCAGCATGATATTAGCTATACCGCAAATCGGCAACACTGAAATCAACATAATATATCCGAACTCCGACAAATTTAAGCTCATCTTAAAGATTCCTCCATAATAGGACATTATGATAAACCCAAAATCCTTGATATGTATATATACCGAAAGAAAGGTAATTACAAACCCCATTATAAAGCCGGAAAAAATCTCGCCAAAGGGTGTTCGAGATATTGGAATAGGTCCAAAGGAGTATAATATGCCTATAGCAAAGGATATGGCTCCTAGCAGCAATACTACAAATCCGGTGTTAAAATATAGCAAGATTCCCGCAACCACAGCTATTGCAAGCATCAATACAATAACAGCGATCACAGTACCTTCCTTTAGCTTATAATTTACGATTGCATTATGGCTTTCATAACCAAAGCCATGCTTTTTAATTGCCTTTTTGTAATCTACGTAATTATTTAGGGCTGTTGTAGTCATATCAAAGCTCAATAAAGATGTTAGCATAAGTACAAAATTAATAATATTAAAGCTGCCAAATCTGTATAAGGCATAGGAGGTTCCCAGCATAAATGGTATGATACTCGCTACCTTTGTTTGAATTTCTACCAGCTTCAAAAAGCTCATTAAGTTCATAATATTCCCCTTATTGTATGAAGAGGTACATATACTTTGATGTATATGTACCTCTAACTTATTGTTTTTTTAGTCTCTTTTCTTTGATATCTCTATTTTGACTCTTCTGTTTGCAAGTCTCTTGCCTGTGCATGCTCTGATAATTCGTTCTGCTGCAGCTTCATTTACATTTACAAAGGTAAATTTGTCAAGTATGTCAATGTCCCCAATATCAGTCTTATTGGTATTTGCATGATCAGAGAAGAACTGAAGAATATGCTTTGGATTTACTCTGTCAATACGTCCTACTGTCAGGAAAAGCCTTACAAAGTCTGTATTATGTCCAATATTGTTTTCTGTATATTCAAAGCTTACTTCCTTGTTGTAAACGATATTCATTAAGGCCGCAGTCACGTCAACCAGGTTAAACTCATCGTCCAGCTCTGCTGCCAAAGGTACAAAGCGCTTGTAATCTTCTTTTTCAAGAGTTTCTCTTACTCTTTCTACCATGCTTCGGTACTTAGATAGGAATATATCATCAATTGTAGGTATATCTTT
>Ga0154410_1119_pt7 | contig 17951 bp, 18 predicted proteins | sample RifGroB2_FD_115914 | JGI IMG/M metagenome (GOLD analysis project Ga0154410, IMG submission 115914) | Clostridiales bacterium GWB2_37_7
TTGCCAAGACAGCTGCTCATATAAAAGAACTTGTGCCGGAGGCTAGAGTTACCTACGCACATGGACAGATGGATGAAAAGGTGCTGGAAGATACCATGTTGGATTTCTACAATGGAGAATACGATGTGCTGGTGTGCACAACTATTATAGAAGCTGGACTGGATATTCCAAATGTAAACACGATAATAATAAGCGATGCAGATAAAATGGGGCTTTCTCAGCTTTATCAGCTAAGAGGAAGAGTAGGACGCTCCAATAGATTGGCCTATGCCTATTTCACATATCAAAAGGATAAAGTTCTAAACGAGGTTGCAGAAAAAAGGCTGCAGGCAATAAAAGAATTCACTGAATTTGGCTCCGGCTTCAAAATAGCTATGAGAGATTTGGAAATAAGGGGTACGGGCAATTTGCTTGGAAAAGAACAACATGGACATATGGAAGCTATAGGCTATGACTTGTTTATCAAGCTATTGGAGGAAACACTGCAGGAGCTAAAAGGAGAAACCTTGGTAAAGCAGGTTGATACCAGTATAGAGCTTCAAATTAATGCTTTTATACCAGAAACATATATTTCTGATGAAAACCAGAAGATAGAAATGTACAAAAAGATTGCATCTATTAGCAGCCAGCAGGATTTGTTTGACATTGAAGAAGAAATAGAGGACAGATTTGGCGATATACCAACTGTAGTTAGAAATCTATTGGCAGTAGCCTATATCAAGCAGCTTGCACAAAGATGTGGAATAAGCAGCATAAGTCAGCGAAACAACAAAATATCTATTAAGTTTAAATCAGACAAATATATTATGCCGCAAGCCGCAATACAAATTGCAGGTGATTATAAGGGCAGGATATTATTTACAGCCAGTGAGCAGCCGTATTTTACTCTAAAACCTGCAGAAGAGAAGACAGAAGAGCTTTTGAAGGAAATAAGCGAGATAATAGAAAAAATTAGCAGTTTGCATATAGCTGGAAATGCGATATAATACTTACTAGATTATCCAATGCCATGAATGATACTCATTGCATTAATAAAATCAGGGGAGAGATGAAGAATTGATTAAACTTAAGAAAACAGCAATTTTGCTTGCAGTGGTGATAATATCGATATCATGGGTGTTAAGTGGCTGCAATTTAATTAAGAAGAACCCTCAAGCGGACAGTGAGACGGTTGTGGCTGTGGTTGGTGGAGAACAAATTATGAAGACTGAATTTGATAAGATGTTTGAAATGTTTAGAGTTCAGTATGAAGAGCAATATGGAGCAGAAATATGGGATAAGGATTTAGATGGAAGAAAATATATAGATGTTATGAAGGAAAAGGTGCTAGATATGCTTGTTGACCTAAAGGTCCAAGAGAAAGAGGCACAAAAAACAGGTATTACAGCTACAGAGGAAGAAATCAACGTAGAGGTTGAAAAGGCAAGAAAATATTTCGACTCAGAAGAAAAATTCAATGAGTTCCTAACAGAACAAAAAATGACTATGGAGTATTTAAGAGATACAATTAAAAAAGATATATTGATAAGCAATCTTCAAGAGAAGCTTACAGCTGATGTTGCAGTAACTGATGAAGAGGTAGCGGCATATTATGCATCTAATCAAGATCAGTTTATTAGTGTGAAGGCTAGCCAAATTTTGCTTGAGACAGAAGAAGAAGCAAAGAAAGTGCTAGAGAGGGTAAAAAAGGGTGAAAACTTTGGCGAGTTGGCACTGCAATTTTCAAAAGACCCAAGTGCTAAGGAAAACAAAGGTGATTTAGGCTATTTCCGAAAAGGTGTTATGGTTGAACCTTTTGAAACAGCAGCTTTTGCTATGAACGCTGGAGAAATTAGCGATCTGGTAAAGACCGATTTTGGATATCATATTATTAAATTGGAAGATAAAAAGTTTGATAAATTGGAAGATATAGCCGAAGAATTAAAGCTATCCATGCTTGAAAATAAAAAGGATACTGTTTATCAAGGTTTAATGGAAGAAATGAGAACAAAGGCAGATATAAAGAAAAGTCCAAAAAATCTGTAATATAAAAATGCTGTACCAAAAGGTACAGCATTTTTGTATATTGAGAAATATAGATTTTTTGCAAATTATTTTAATATTTAATTGGTATAACAAATAACTTCTAAAAAATTTCCTTAAGCAGCCTTTTATTAACAAAATTGTGTATAAAATTATTAAGATGGTAAAATAATAGTCTCATAGGTGATTATGTAAATAATAAAGGAGGATATCTAGGTGAAAGCAACAGGAATTGTAAGAAGAATCGATGATCTTGGAAGAGTTGTTATACCAAAAGAAATAAGAAGAACATTGCGCATTCGTGAAGGAGATCCGCTTGAGATATTCACTGACAGAGAAGGAGAAGTAATTCTCAAAAAATATTCTCCTATTGGAGAACTGAGCGAGTTTGCCAAAGAGTATGTTGAATCATTGCATGGCTCAATGGAGCATGTGACTTGCATTGCAGATAGAGATTCAATAATAGCAGTGGCAGGCGCACCTAAGAAAGAACTATTAGAAAAGCGAGTAAGTGCAGCACTTGAAAAAATAATGGAAGAAAAAGCTGCAATTATGTTAACCTTAACGGGCGAAAACAAAATGATTAACATTACAGCAGATGAGGATGGCGCTCCAAAGTATGTTTCGGGTGTAGTAGCCCCAATCGTGTCTCAGGGTGATCCCATTGGAGCAGTTTTGCTATTATCCAAAGAACCGAATGTTCAAATGGGTGAATTGGAAAAGAAGCTGGCAGAGACAGCAGCTAATTTCTTAGGAAAGCAAATGGAACAATAGCAGTGCATTTATAAAGGCAGCGACAGCTGCTTTTATTATTTTTTTGCTATTTAAGAGTTTTGGCTGTAAACTAATAATAAGGCCACCTTGTATTTATCCATAAAAAGTTTAGAAAAATCAAAGGATATAATCTCTTATTGGGGCGATGAAAACAATGGGGGAAGGTGGAAATACTTTATTGGCACAGTCAATTAAGGAGTAGAAAGAAACTGTACAGATAGTAGAGGCGTTTTTACAAGGGGGGATTGTTATTACAAGCTGGATAATAGAGTTAATCGAACAATTTGGTTATATAAGCATATTCACTTTGATAGCAGTGGAAAATGTTTTTCCGCCTATACCATCTGAGATCATTTTGGCTTTTGGCGGATTTATGACGACTAGTACAGAATTAACGTTTCTAGGGGTAGTGGGTACCGCTACAGCAGGCTCAGTTCTCGGAGCCGCCATACTTTACAAGCTGGGAAGCGTATTGAATGCAAAAAAACTGGATGCCATCATAGACAGCTATGGAGGTATTCTGGGGTTAAAGACTGGTAGCTTGCACAAAGCCTTCTCATTGTTTAGGCGATACAGATACTGGGCAGTGTTTTTATGTAGAATGGTTCCTATCATTCGAAGCTTGATTTCTATTCCTGCGGGCATGGCTAAGATGAAATTTCATGTATTTATACTGCTTACCGCAGCTGGGACTTTTATTTGGAATCTAATCCTTGTCTATGCCGGAGCGATGCTGGGTGAATCCTGGGAGGAAGTATTGGATTTTATGAATATTTATCAGGAAGCCACCTATTTGCTTTTAATTTTAGCAGGTGCAGCTTATTGGGTTTATAAAGTCGTAGGAAAAAAAAGCAAACGCAGTTAGAATCCATAGCACGAAATCTACAGATAGCCTTTGGATATATTATTTATAATCCAAAGGCTATTATAACTGGTATTATGTACTATTTTGGGGCAGATGGTTCTATAATTGTCTGTCTTTGTATATTTTAGCATTGAGATGTGCTAAAATATATAATGTTTGACAGATATTAGCTATATAAAAGGGTACATACCTTATTTTCAGTTCAATTGGGAGGTCGAAATGGAAATCAGAAAACAATCATTTATAAAGGGCGCTGCAATACTTGCAGCTGCCGGATTAATTACAAAGATATTAGGAGCAATTTATAGAATACCCCTAGGCCGGATAGTTGGTTCGGAAGCTATGGGTTACTATGGAACTGCTTATACAGTATATACTTGGGCTTTAACTGTATCAGCCTATGCTATACCTATAGCCATATCAAAGCTGACTGCAGAAAAGCTGGAAATGGGCAGAGGAGATGAAGCCAAAAGAATATTTAGGGTGGCGTTGAGCTTTATATCTGTAGTAGGACTACTATTTTCTATACTTCTATATGTCTATGCAAAAGATATTGCAAATTTATTGAATAATCCGGGCTCATATATAGCAATACTCTATGTTATACCGTCGGTATTTTTATTTTCTGTTACAGGTGCATTAAGAGGATATTTCCAAGGTATGCAAAACATGACACCCAGTGCAGTATCTCAGGTTTTGGAACAGCTTGGTAGAGTAATATTTGGATTTGTATTGGCTATTATGCTGCTGCCACTGGGCTTTCAACAGGCCGCAGGGGGAGCAGTAGCGGGAACAACTATTGGTGGAGTTATTAGTGTTGTTACCTTGGTATTTATTTATTTTAGATATAAGTCCAATCGAGGCATTGAAGGTGAAAACCTAAACCACAAAAAGGAATCAGCCATCAGTATACTTAGAAGGCTTATTGTCTTTACCATACCTATAACCATAGGCAGCAGTGTTATGCCTATTATGGGTCTTTTGGACTCCATGATCATAATGGATAGATTGCAGGCTGCCGGTTATTCCTTAGAAAGCGCAGTAAGCATGTATGGACAATTGACTCAGATGGCAATGCCTTTTATAAACCTACCTCAGGTATTGACAATATCTTTGGCTGCCAGCCTTGTTCCTGCAATTTCTGAATCAGTAACCCGACGTGATATAGATGCCGTAGAGAAGAAGTCTGAATTGGCTATCAGAATCAGCTTGATTATGGGTTTGCCTGCTGCTTTTGGACTATTCATTTTGGCAGATCCCATTATGACAATTGCATATCCAACAGAACCAGCATCTGTTATTACAGCCCTGATGTATTTAGCTCCTGCTGTAATATTTTTGACTTTAGTCCAAACCTTGACTGCAATACTGCAGGGCATGGGTAAGGAAAAGATACCTGTATTAAATCTGGCAATCGGAGCAGTTGTAAAGGTTATTGTTACCTATACCTTGACCTCCATACCTTATATAAATGTCAGAGGAGCTGCAATTGGAACAGTTGCGGCCTATGCTATAGCTTCAATACTAAACTTGATTGCTATTATAAAATATCAGCAAAAGAGCTTTAATTATAAACAGTTGATTTTAAAGCCCGTGTTGGCGACGGCTGCTATGACTGTAACAGCTTATTTTGCATATAAATATAGCTTCCTGATGACTGAAAGCAAATCTATGTCAGCCTTATTAAGCATGCTATTAGCAGCTTCTATATATGGAGCCGTATTGATATTAATTAGAGGAATAACCATTGAAGAACTCCAAATGGCTCCCGGTGGCGGCAAGCTGTCACGTGTCTTGAAAAAAAAGGGAGTGCTAAAATAAATCCATATCCTGTACGAAGGAGAGATACAAATGAAAAAGCTAATTATAATAGGATTAGGCTCAGGTGATTATAAGCAGCTGACCTTATCAGCAGTGGAGCAGTTGAAGTCTGCGGATATACTAATTTTAAGAACGGAAAAGCATCCTACGGTAGATTATATTAGATCATTAGGCATAAGCTTTACCACCTGTGATGACATATATGATACTGCTCAGACCTTTGAAGCTACTTATAGCCAAATAAGTGAAAGAATAATGCAAAGCTGCCAAGAGGACAAGGTATTGGTTTATGCTGTGCCAGGACATCCTATGGTTGCAGAAAAAAGTGTTGAGCTGACAGTGGAGAAAGGAAAGGGTCATATTGAAATAGAAATCGTACCAGCTGTAAGTTTTATTGATTCTATACTTACAGCGTTGCAGATAGATCCTGCATATGGTCTTAAAATAATAGATGGATTAAGCTTGGATTTCCAAAAGCCTGATTTTCAGTGCGGGAATATAATAACCCAGGTATATAGTCGCTTCGTAGCTTCTGAAATAAAGCTGAAGCTGATGGAGCTTTATAAGGATGATACAGAAATATATATTATTAAGGCAGCAGGAGTGAAAGGCTTGGAAAGAATTGAAAAGCATCCGCTGTATGAATTGGATAGAATAGACTGGGTAGATTATCTGACCAGTGTATACATACCACCTGTAGGGGAAGAAAGCAGGTTTAAAACTATGGATGAATTGGTTGCGCTTATGGCAAAGCTGCGTGGAGAGGGCGGATGTCCTTGGGATAGAGAGCAGACACGAGATAGCCTGAAGCCATACTTGCTGGAGGAAACCTATGAGGTGCTTGATGCTATTGAGAAAAATGATATTGATTTATTGATAGAAGAGTTTGGCGATTTACTGCTGCAAGTAGTTTTCCATGCTCAAATAGCAAAGGAAGCCGGCGAGTTTGATATAAACGATATTATAACAGGCATTGTAAACAAGCTGGTTAAGAGGCACCCCCATGTTTTTGGCGATGTAATAGCAACCACAGAAAGCGGTGCTTTAAAGAGCTGGGAAGCCTCTAAACGCAAGCTAAAGGGCATTGACACATATACACAAACCTTGGTTGATATACCGGAAGCTTTGCCAAATCTTATGAGAAGCTATAAGGTGCAGCAAAAAGCAGCTTTGGTAGGTTTTGATTGGGATGATGTAAAGGATGCAATTGCAAAGGTTGATGAAGAATTAGAAGAAGTAAAAGAGGTATATAATACAGGAAATAAACAAATAATAGAAGAAGAAATTGGAGATTTGTTGTTTGCTGTCGTTAATGTAGCTAGATTTTTGAAGATACAACCTGAACTTGCGCTTCGTGGCACAATAGACAAGTTTATTAAAAGATTTCAGTATATTGAGGAAACAGGCTTGCAAAGTGGAAAGAAAATTGATAAAATGACTTTGCAGGAAATGGATCAGCTGTGGAATCAAGCAAAAACAATAAAAATATTACAAAAATGAACAAATTTAGTGTTTCCAAAGAAGGATTTTTGGCATATATAGAGAATATGCTAATAGGAATTCATTATAAAAAATGGAGGGAATATAAAAATGAATAAAGCAGAACTTATTACAAGCATGGCAGAAAAAAGTGAATTGACAAAGAAGGATACTGAAAAAGCTCTGAAGGCATTTATGGAAAGCGTTCAAGAATCACTTGCAAAGAGTGACAAGGTTCAATTAGTTGGCTTTGGTACATTCGAAGTAAAGGAAAGAGCAGCAAGAGTAGGAAGAAACCCAAGAACAAGAGAAGAAATTCAAATTCCTGCTTCAAAAGCTCCAATTTTCAAGGCTGGCAAGGATCTAAAGGATTTAGTGAACAAATAATAAGTACATATTTAGAGCGAAATCAGGTGAGCAACCTGATTTTTGCTTTATCTAGAGAAGTTAATGAAAAAACACAGCAAAGCTGACTTTATTAGGAAGTGATGATATGAGACTGGACAAATTTCTGAAGAATTCTCGCCTAATCAAAAGGAGAACAGTTGCCAAGGATGCCTGCGAGGGGGAGAAGGTATATATAAACGGTAAACAGGCAAAGCCCAGCACTACCGTTAAGATAGGTGACGTTGTAGAGATCGTATTTGGAGAAAGATCCATAAAGGCTGAAGTTCTTGATATAACGGACAGGGCAAGCAAGGAAGCGGCAAAAGAAATGTATAGAATAATTGAATAATATAACGAGGCTTCTAAGGAAGCAATTTAAATTAGAGAAACCTTTATGAAATGCATGGCGGTCACATTTGCTTAAGGTAGATTTAGATGTTCCTATGCATTTTCAAAAACCCTCTGCATATATATAGTTATAGACAATCAGCTGAGTTTACATCTGGCGTTGATCGGTTAATTATATAGCAGGGGGTTTTTTTATGGAAGAAAGAAAGCTTATAAAGACAAAACCTCACAATGTATTTATTGAAGACAGAGAAAAGCTTAACATTACCGGAGTAAGGGATGTTGTGAGTTTTGATGAAGGCACAATTGTATTAAATACAGAAATGGGTGGATTGATATTAAAGGGTACGGGCTTGCATATCAATAAGCTGAATGTGGAAGATGGCAACCTAAATATTGAAGGATATATTATTGCTTGCAACTACACTGATAAAACTGACAGCAAGAAATCAGGCGGTTTATTTAGCAATATATTCAAATAGAGCTTAGGTGTTGCTTATCATTTCCAAGCCCGATTTAATCCTTAACACTGAAAAACAAAAGGTAATTTAATTACAGATTAAAAGCAATTTGTAATGTGTGTGCACTGCATGTGCTATACATAGTCTACAAATTGCTTTAATAATATCTGCTTTGCATAATAGTGAGATGGTTATGCATTATAATATATACAATTAGTAGGATACTTTTTGTATGACATTTTATCAAAAGTTTCCTATTTGATAAATTTCTTCAATAGAGCTTTTGATGTATTGAAATAAGGGGGGTGTATTTATGGAAACTGTAGAATTTCAAAGCTTTGTTTTTATGTTTACAGTATATGGTGGAATAGTAATTGGTATATTATATGACATTTACAGAGTCCTTAAAGGCTCCGGAAGAAGAGGTCGGTTTATTACCTCCATTTGGGACATATTATTTTTAGCAGCTGCTTTGCTTGTTGTATTATGGGCGCTTTTCTCCAGCAACTATGGGGATGTGCGGGCTTATGTCTTTATTGGTTTTATAGTAGGATTCTTCCTTTATGACAAAATTTTAAGTAAAATAGCTATTGCCTTGTTTTTATTTATAAAGAGAAATGTGGTGTTCTTTTTTAAAACTACAAATAACATATTGATGCTGCCCTTTAAATTCTTATTCAATCTTCTATGGCATCCATTGTCCAGGCTTTGGCAATTTATTATACATAAAAGAATAAGAATATCAAAACTAAAGAAGCTGCCTGGCGTTATAATGCGTGATAGTAGGAAGTATTATAAGCTTATTATCAGAAAAAATAGAAAATAGATAAAGGTATTTTCGTGGAAATGTCGAAATAACAATAACTGTATAGTTTGATTTATATAGATTTTTTTTATATAATATAATGGCAACAGTATTAGTCTGTGCATATAATGCAACTAGCAGGAATTGCAAAGGATGAAATTTATATACGGAAGTGATCTTATGAAAGCAGCTAAATTTAATTTTAAAAGGCTTTTGATGACTGCCTTTGTACTTTACACTGCTGTAACATTAATTAATCAGCAGGTTGCCATAGGCAAGCTTACTACGATTCAAAATGAAAAAAAGCAAAAGGTAGAAAGCATTAAGCTAGAAAATCAAAAGCTTGTAGAGTTGATTAAAAATGCTAGTACAGATGCAAGTATAGAAAAAATGGCAAGGGAGCAATTAGGTTTGGTAAAGACGGGAGAGAAGGTTTATATTAATCAATCAGAGCCGGACAAAGATTTGCAAGGAGGAGATAATTAGGTATAATATTGACACCACAGCACTTATTGATATATTATATCCATATTAGCTTTATTGTAAATTAAAGGAGGATTTTTTTAGTATGCCTATAGAGGAAGGGAAGGTAATTGAAGGTGTTGTAGCCAGTATAACAAGCTTTGGTGCCTTTATACAATTACCTGAGGGGAAAACCGGTCTGGTTCATATTTCTGAGATTGCCGATACTTATGTTAAAGATATAAAGAACTATATAAATGAGAAAGACAAAGTAAAGGTTAAGGTACTTACAGTAGAAAAAGATGGCAAAATTAATTTATCAATAAAACAGGCTCAAGAGCGCAAGAAAAGCACTAGACCTGTTGAAGTTGATTGGAATAATGAATTCAGAAAAAATCAAGCCGAATCCTTCGATGATAAATTAAGTAAGTTTTTGAAAGACAGTGATGAGAAGCTTCAGCAACTGAAAAAAAGCACAGATTCCAAAAGAAGCGGCGGCTATCGAAAAAGTGACGGAGCTTCAAAATTTTAAGTTTTGATTTAGGAATAATATATAAAATCATACTAATACTGTCAATTCATGACAGTATTGTTTTTTGTAGGGAGGCATAGTATGAAAAAAATTGCTGCGATAGATATTGGTACAAACTCTATGAGATTGCTGTTATGTGAATATGGCAAGCAGCGTTTTGGACACAAGGAAAAACATTTAATTGTAACGAGAATGGGACAGGGATTATCTGCAAGTGGAGTGATATCAGAAGATGCGTTATTTCGCAATTTAAACGCACTCAAAGCTTTTAAGGAAAAGGCAGACCAATATGGTGCACAAGAAATCATAGCTATTGCAACGAGTGCTGTTAGGGATGCAGAGAACAGGAAAGAATTTTTAAATGAAGCCAGAGCGCAGACCGGGATAGATATAAAAGTGATTAGTGGAGAAGTAGAAGCAGAATTGGGTATTGCCGGTGTAGTAAGCGATTACGATGCAGACCAAGGAGAACTATTGGTTATTGATATAGGCGGAGGCAGCACTGAATTGGTGTTGGGTGACATCAGTGGTATTCATTATTCAAAAAGTGTCAATGCGGGCACTGTAAGAATGACAGAGAGATATATAACCGTTCATCCGATTGCAGAAAATGAAATAGATTATTTAAACAAAAATTTAAAGAGTTTGTTTGAAGAGTCAATAAGTCGACTAAAGAACATGAATATACAAAAGGCTGTTGCAATTGGAGGTACAGCTACAACAATTGCAGCCATATATCACAGTTTATGCATATATGAACCGCAAAAGGTACATAATACTGTTATAACTTTTGATTATTTACAAAATTTACTTGAAAAGCTAAAAAATATGTCAGTGGAACAGCGCTATCATGTCAAAGGATTGCAAAAGGAGAGAGCTGATGTAATACCTGCCGGTATAGTTATAATGCTTCATATTATGAAAAACCTAGAGCTTCAAAGCTTCGCCGCTAGTGAGAACGACAATCTTGAGGGTGCTGTGATAAAATTTATATCATAGGCGGAAAGTGAAGCATAAAGTCGTATCGTTAACATAAGATAAGATAATTACCTAAAATAAATAAAATAAGTGTTGACGTTTTGATTTAAAGGTTATATAATAATATTTGTCGCTAAGACAATGTGCGCCGAAGTGGCGGAACTGGCAGACGCACAGGACTTAAAATCCTGCGGTCCTTACCGACCGTACCGGTTCGATTCCGGTCTTCGGCACCATATTTATCGCGGGGTAGAGCAGCCAGGTAGCTCGTCGGGCTCATAACCCGGAGGTCACAGGTTCAAATCCTGTCCCCGCAACCAATTGTATATCATCTAGCCTGTGTTATTTAATAACCAATCCTGTAAGCGTGACACTCATAGAGTGATGAAATACAGGAGGACAGGCGTTTTATATGGCGGCGTAGCTCAGCTGGCTAGAGCACTCGGTTCATACCCGAGCGGTCGTTGGTTCGAATCTGACCGCCGCTACCAAAGTAAATGATACTCAGGGAACTACCTGAGTTTTTTTATTTTTTTGTTGATTTAGTCACTTCGATAGATGAATCATCAGCAAATAAGATTTGAGTTGCAAGTGTACTTTCATTTGCTTCCTTTTAGTATTAAGCTTCCATAATATTTTATTCGACATCCTTTCCGTATGAGCTCACAGTATATAGCTGCTTGGCATGCTGCATAGCGTGCATATTTTCCAGTCATAAAAATATTGTCAAATCATACCCCAATCTGTCTAAAACTTTTTAAAGCTTAACCGCCTAACCTGACAAATATTTTAGACAGGCTATGTTAAAATCTTTATACGTTCAATAGATAGTAATATCTGTATATAGATTCGAATAACATATTAGGTGGTGGATTAATTGGTAGACCGATCTGAAGTTTTTCCGTATAACAGAGTTAAAAACTCCTTAGCCAATGAAAAAGTTGTAAATAAAGTGAACTGGCTTAAGAAGTTTAAAACCATAATGATAAATAGTCAGCTTAAAATGAATATTACCTTTGCTTTTTTAGGCTTTCTTTTGGGACGAGCAGTGATATTAGATTTTTTGAGCCCCTTTGGACTTGCATTTATTGCAGTATTTGCATTGCAGGAAATGGCGTTAGGTATTGTACTGACTGGGGTACTTCTAGGTGTGTTTTCTATTGGGCAAAACGAAATAATGTTGAAGTACTTTATTTCTGCTTCAATCTATATAGTAGTGCATCTTGTGAGTTCGAAATGGAGGATAAATAAAAAAGCTGTTGCTGCAGTTACGGCGGCGTTAGCGAATTTTACAGCGGGTTACTTCATATTTTATATAAAGAATTATTATATGTATGATCTGCTCATGATAATAATTGAGTCCTTCCTGATCGCATTATTGGTATATGTTTATGATGGAGCTTTCCCAGTTCTTAAGAATTTCAGAGCCCGAAAGGCGATTTCCAGTGAAGAAGTAGTATCCCTGTCAATATTGCTGGCCTTTTCTTTTGTTGGGGCGGATTTTATTGCTTTCAATTTATCAATGAAAAATGTAAGCATGATACTAATGATAATGATCTTTTCTTTTTACGGAAGCGCCGGTACTGGAGCAGCTATAGGAATTATTTTGGGTTTAATTCAGTCCTTGTCAGGATCTATCTTGCCAGCTGCTATCGGAGTTTATGGTTTATGTGGACTTCTTAGCGGTGTGCTAAAAAATGTAGGCAAAGCTGGCTGTGTCCTTGCCTTTATATTAGGCAATGCCTTGATGACCTTTTATATCAACGGTTCTACAGAGGTATTAATAAAGTTCTATGAAATTCTGACTGCAGCAATTTTGTTTATGGCAATACCCAGCGGCTATATGACAAAGGTCTTGAGCAGTAAGAAGATATTTGCTTCTGATTTACAGAGGGATAAATCCTATAATAAGAGATTTAAGGAATATACCACTGATAAACTAAATGAGGTGGCATTGGTATTTGATGAACTGTCAGCTACGCTCAAAGACAGTGGCAGCAACAAGGAATTCTACTCTCAAATAGATGCAGCACAAATCCTTGATCAGGTAGTAAGTAAGTGCTGTTCAAACTGCGGCATGTGCAGCAGCTGTTGGAAGAGGGATTTTTATAAAAGCTATCAATACCTTTTTGGATTTCTTACACAAATTGAAAATGAAGGAAGTATAAAGATGGAGAGTATACCAAAGAACTTTATGGAAAGGTGCATCAAGCCGGAAGAGATGATAAGTAGTATAAGATATTATTATGACTTATATAGAAATAATCTAAATTGGAAGAAAAAGATCAATGAAAGCAGAATGATTGTCTGTGAACAGCTCAGAGAGGTTTCTGCTGTTGTATCTGATTTGGCGCTGCAGATAGATGTAGATGTTAATTTCAATCGCAATTTGGAGGAGCTGTTAATTGTAGCACTGGATACACATGGTATTTATGTGCAGGACGTTACAGTGGCAGAAATGGGCAGTGGAATATCAATTGAAATTATGATACCTGCTTGCGGTGGTAAAAGAGATTGCATCAAAAACATTATCCCTATCGTGAATAAAGTTACTAATAAAAAATTTATTAAACGAGATATGCATTGCATGACAAAGAGCCATGATCAATGCAATATAAGATTAAAGGAAGCAGAGAAATATCAGGTAGCAACAGGAATAGCCAAGACTACCAAAAGCGGTGCTGTATCCGGGGACAATTATTCCTTTATAGAACTCAAAGACAGTAAGTTCATGCTAGCCTTGAGTGATGGTATGGGTACTGGCTACAAGGCCTCTATAGAAAGCGGCACTACGATAAGATTACTGGAGAAGTTTTTATATGCAGGCTTTGATAAGGATTTGGCAGTAAGAACCATTAACTCCTTGCTGCTTATGAAGTCTAATGAAGAGACCTACGCAACGATAGATCTTTCGGTTATCAATCAATATAGTGGAGAGGTTGAATTTGTAAAAGTAGGTGCTGTATCCACCTTCATCAAATATGAGGACCATGTGGATGTGATAAAGGTTGGATCATTGCCTGTAGGAATACTAAAGCACGTCGACATGGAGTTTGTAAGGAAGAAGCTGCAGGATGGTGATTTCGTAATCATGGTTTCAGATGGTGTTTTAGACTCCAATCAAAGTGAGATCAATAAGGAAAGATGGCTGGCTGAGATCATAAATAATATAAACACAAGAAACCCCCAGAAGATCGCCGATGAAATATTGAAGATTTGCTTAGAAGCCAATGGAGGAACTGCTTGTGATGACATGACTATAATGGTGGCAAAAATTTGGGAAACTGTGTGAATCAAAGGCTTGTATAACAACCTCCTTGCATGGCAATAATTACAAGAGTAATAATTGTGTAAGGAGGTTTTATTTTGAATAAAGAAGAGGCGGGTGTCGGCGAAATAAAGCAGATCATTATAATTACTGATGGCAAATCAAATATAGGTACCGACCCTATAGAGGCTGCGAAACAGGCGTGTAAGCTGGGAATTGTAGTAAGTACTATTGGTATAATTAATCAAAATAGTGACGACGATGAAAGGGATATTGAAGAACTGGAGGGTATAGCCAAGGCGGGAAGAGGTCTGTGCGAATACACTCATTTAGAGGATTTAGGTAGAACTGTTCAAGCCATGACACAAAAAACTGCACAAAAAACCATAGAACAAATTGTAAGTCGTCAGTTAAAATCCATAATTGGCGTAGATATGAATAATCTAGAGCCCAAGTCCCGCTATAAAATAGTTGACTTTATTGAGAATTTTGGTGACAGCATTAACTTGAAATGCGTAATCGTGTTAGATACCAGCAGCAGCATGAGCAATAAGCTGGAATCTGCGAAAAGAAGCTTGATAGAGCTATTGCAAAATCTAAATTCCAGAAGGGGCAATAGCAAGCTTTCTGTCATAAAGTATCCGGGATTTAAGGAGGAAGCAGCAAGTGTTGTCTGCAGCTTCACAGATGCTACTGAGCTTTTACAAAATAGATTGAACACAATGCATGCAGGGGGCGGCACACCAACAGGACCAGCAATAGAAAAGGCATGTCAGCTGCTCATGGAGAGTAAATACGATAATCAAAAAGAAGATATTAGCTACATTGAAAAGTTAAATTTGCAAAGTGACAGTGATGTTATAGAAAATTATTATGTATAGCAGCAAGCATGATATAATAGTAGGACAGTGGACGGGTAAAAAATATACCTTGCTCAAAAGGCTTGGAACCGGAGGTGTAGGAGAGATATACTTGGTACGGGATTCTCAAGCTAGGATACTTGCCCTAAAGTTAAGTACAGATATCATAAGCATAACTAAAGAATATAGATTTCTATGCAGGTTTGAAGAAAAAAACTTTGTGCCAAGGGTATATGATTTAGATGATTATTCAAAAGAGGGAAAAATGTATCACTACTTCACGATGGATTATATAAAAGGTTACAATCTCAAAACCGTGATGAAAGAAAATTCTATAGGTTTTAAGACAAAGTTAAATCTAATGTGTGTTATAATACAAATTATAAAGCAAATCAATGAAGCAGGTTATATTTATACAGACCTCAAGCATGAGAATATTATGGTGGATGGACAAAATGAACTGATAAAGCTAATAGACTTTGGTAGCTTGGTACAGGTAGGCAGTAGTGTAAGGGAGTTTACCCCGATGTATGACAGGCTATGCTGGGGCAGAGGAAAACGTATTGCAGATAATAGCTATCAGAGCTTTGCAGTCGCTATGCTTTTTATCTCCTTAATGCTTAACAGAAATTTAGACCCAAACAGAGATAAACTGGAAACTGCTTTAGAATGCTTAAGGGGAAAGAAGCTGCCCCGTCAGATATTTGAAATCATAGCAAGCTGCTTAGAAGGGCAGATCAGGGATTGCGATGTTCTATACAATGAGTTAAGCTGTGCCGCACAAGAATATATCTATCCCGACAAGCTTAAGTCTGCATTAAATATCTTGATAGCGGTTTTGTTTTTATTATTAACTGCAACGATTTTTGTTTTTATGGAATATTGACAATATCATTTTGGAATTATAGAATTTTATTTAAGAGTATTTTAAGGCAGGATTTTATGAATAGTTTTGTTGACAATGTAAAGTCTACAATTGAAAAGCACAACATGATAAAAAATGGAGACACAGTGGTAGTCGGAGTTTCCGGCGGAGCGGATTCCCTGTGTCTTCTTCATGTGCTTAAAAGCTTGAGCAATGTGTTGGATATAAGACTTTTTGCAGTTCACCTGAATCATATGTTCAGAGGCTTGGATGCAAAAAATGATGCTGACTTTGTAGAGCAGATTTGTTTGGAATGGAATATACCATTTAAAATAGAAACCTTTGATGTACCTGCATATGCCAAGCAGCAAGGACTTTCTCCTGAGGAAGCTGGCAGGGAAATACGCTACAAGCTTTTCAGAGAGGCAAAGGAACAAATGAAAGCCAACAAAATTGCTGTAGCGCAGAACTCCAATGATAATGTTGAAACCATACTCATGCGCCTCATCAGAGGCACCGGATTAGAAGGTCTGAAAGGAATAGATGCAGTTAGAGATGATATCATAAGACCCTTGCTGGACAGTGACAGGCAAAGCATCGAAAAGTACTGCAGGGAGAATGATCTCGACCCAAGGGTTGACAAAACAAATCTCGAACCTATTTATCTTAGAAATAAAATAAGATTAGAACTGCTTCCCTATCTTAAGGAGAACTTTAATCCAAACTTAAATGAGGCTCTGACCAGAATGGCGCAAGTGGTCAGAGAAGAAAATGAATATCTGGAGCGCCAGACAGAAGAATATTTAGAGAGCATGGGTAGAGTCCAAGAAAATTGTATAACCATAGAGACGGAAAAGCTAAAACAATTACATCCTGCCATGCAAAAACGATTGCTGCGTAAAGGCATCGAAAAGCTTGCTACCAGTTTAAATGGTTTTGAATATAAGCATTTTCAAGGAATGATAGAGATGCTGGATAAGAGCACCGGAGCAGCAATTGAGCTTCCTAAAAGCCTAAAAGCCTATATTTCCTATGAAAATTTAATTATATGCAAAAAGATTGAGAAGCCTGATAAAAAATGTTATTATAAGTTAAAATATAATTATGATAACTTAATTGGCGAATTAGCTTCAAACATAAGCATAAAGCTTATTGACAGCAGTGAAATGTTAACCATTCCAAAAAGCTGCAGCACAGTATATCTAGACGCTGACAAAATAAAAAATGAGCTGATTCTTCGAAGCAGGGAGACGGGAGATGTTATTTCACCTATAGGTATGAAGGGGAGCAAAAAGCTTAAAGATTATTTTATTGACAAAAAAGTACCAAAAGAAAAGAGAGATCAAGTGCTGTTGCTGACAGACGGTAATGAAATCATATGGATACCAGGCAGCATAATTAGTGAGAAATACAAGGTAACTTCAAATACTCAAAAAGTGATCGTACTTAGCTGTAATAATTGCGGCTTTTTACAGAATAATATTAATAGTACGAAGGAGGACGTAGCATGCAAAATGATATAAAGGAAATACTCATAACTGAGGAACAAATTAAAGCGAAAATAAAGGAATTGGGCGAAGCAATAACTAAATGTTATAAAGGTAAAGACTTGGTCGTAATTGGAGTACTAAAGGGCTGTGTGATATTCCTTTCTGATTTGGTAAGAGAGATAAAGCTTCCTCTGACTATGGATTTCATGGTGGTATCCAGCTATGGACACTCAACAAAATCCTCGGGAGTAGTAAGAATAATTAAGGATTTGGAAAAGGATATTCAAGACAAGGATGTTTTAATTGTTGAAGATATAGTGGATTCGGGCTTAACCCTTAGCTACTTGGTGGAATATCTAAAGTCGAGAAATGCAAGTAGTGTAAAGGTGTGCAGCTTGTTGGATAAGCCGGAGAGAAGAAAATCACAAGTTGAAATAGATTTTGTGGGTTTTCAAATACCTGATGAGTTCGTAATAGGATATGGCTTGGATTATGCAGAGGTTTATAGAAATCTTCCCTTTGTTTGTGTTTTAA
>Ga0154410_1101_pt1 | contig 17872 bp, 16 predicted proteins | sample RifGroB2_FD_115914 | JGI IMG/M metagenome (GOLD analysis project Ga0154410, IMG submission 115914) | Clostridiales bacterium GWB2_37_7
AATTAATTTTCTTGGTTTCGTTACACTGTTTAGTTTTCAAGGACCATTTGTTATATCGCAAGCCTTGCAGCTCACATTTTGTTCGCCAGCGTCTAACGCCGACCTTTACTATGATATCAAAATACGTTTTGTTTGTCAACATATTTTTTTATCTTTTTTATACTTTATGTCTTCAACATCTTGTCTGTATTGTTCCCGGTTCAAGACCGGAAGCTTAGTATATCATGTCACACGTTATTATGTCAACAGTTAATTTCTAAAAGAAATTATTTCTTCTGTTGGTGGCGTAGTAAAGCTTGCTTTACAGCCACATCTTTTTAAAATCTTTTTTAGATTCTTCAAAAGCTCTTTTGTTTGCTGCCGTTTCTCACGGCGCTTATATAATATATCACGGATTTTATATTATGTAAATATGCAATTGCTGTAAAACACAAATATTTTTTTCCTTATATATATACGTCAATCATTTTCATGTTCATTTAAATTATAAACAGTACTATCACCATTGTATATCATAAGATTCACCAATCTATCATCTTGTCCGAACATCTCTTCTACTTTATCACAAACAATGTCTAAGTCATTTTCTTCAATATTATTTAAGGACAGATAGAATACATCCTTGCTATCCTTATTATATCCTACAATTACATTTCCGTTATACCCACCCTGCAGTCCCTCACCATCATCATAGGTAAGGTTTCTGATTTCTATTTTTTCGTATTGCTCAGGGTTTGAGATAAGTATTCTATCCTTATTAACATGCATTGAGCTTTTTACGTATTCCATAGACTTCATCCCTTCGATTTTATCATTAATAATATAATTATTTTTGTCAGATTTTATTTATTTAAACGTTATCTTATTTTGTATTTATAGGAAAAAAAGCCAGCATAGAGCTGGCCTTAACCTGCTATATAGTTTCACCACATCTTTTCAATAGATCTTCCCATTTTTTGTCTACGTCCTTTTGAATCTCTTCTATTAAACGCTCGTTGCCTTTTTTGAAAAGATGCTTAAATCTTCCCTGTGGCTCCAGATAATCTGAAACAGGCAACTTTTTCTTGGGCTTATAATTAAGCTTCCAGACCCCATCTTCTACCTCAAACAAAGGCCAAATGCAAGTATCCATTGCCAACTTACATATATTCATCAAGTCAGGAGTTTCATATCTCCACCCTCTTGGGCATGGCGCAAGCACATTTAGAAAAGCCGGACCTTTTTTATATATTGCCTTATCGGATTTTTCATATAAATCTTTAAAGTTTGAGGTTAATGTAGTTTGTGCTACATAAGGTATATTATGTGCTGCCATTACAGCAGTCAGATCCTTCTTATATTGCATTTTACCCGGCAATACACTGCCTTGAGGGCTAGTTGTGGTATCTGTAAACTTTGGTGTACTTGACGACCTTTGAATACCTGTATTCATATATGCTTCATTGTCATAGCATACATAAACCATGTCATGTCCTCTTTCCATAGCTCCAGATAGAGATTGTAAACCGATATCGTAAGTTCCACCATCTCCGCCAAAGGCTATGAATTTATAGTTATCATCTATCTTGCCTTTTCTTTTCATCGCTACATACGCTGCTTCCGCACCACTTACTGTAGCTCCTGCATTTTCAAAAGCTGTATGAATGAAAGAGTCTCTCCACGCAGTATAAGGATATATAAATGTCGATACTTCAAGACATCCTGTTGCTGAACCAATAACAGCATGATCCTCTGGCTTTAATGCTCTTAATATGCCTCTTACAGCAACAGGTGCACCACAGCCTGCACACATTCTATGTCCACCACTTAAGCGTTCAGGTTTTTCCATTACTTCTTTTAGATTATAAGCCATATATAACCTTCACCTCCTATTCTCTTACTCCTACATATCTATAGGTCTCGCCCGTTTGACCGGTCTTAGCAATATTTTGCAGCTCTTTATATACCAATTCGATGTTTTCTGCTTTTACATCTCTACCACCTAAGCCATAAATATAGTTTATAACCTTGATGCCATCTGCTGCTCCATACAACGCTGCCTTTACATCTGCAAAAAGTGGGCCTCCTACACCAGAGAAGGCTTCTGCTTTATCCATAACTGCAAGTGCCTTAACATGCCTTAGTGCCGTCACGATCTCTTCTTGAGGGAATGGTCTAAACACTCTAACTTTAAGCAAGCCTGCTTTAACACCTTTTTCTCTTAGCTCGTCTACTACAGTTTTCGCAGTGCCTGCTGTAGAGTTGATAATAACAATTGCAACTTCTGCATCATCGAGCTTATATTCTTCAAATAGCTCATATTTTCTGCCTGTTAGCTTTTCGTATTCCTTAGCTACATTTAATATAACCTGCTTTGCATTTATCATAGCCTGAGCTTGCTGTCTTCTATGCTCAAAGAAGTAATTAGGCAAATCCAAAGGTCCTACTGCTATTTGCTCCTTTGAATTCAACAGATAATTTTCAGGAGTATATTCGCCTACGAAGGCTTTTACCTTATCATCCTCAAGTAAATCTAGATTTTCAACAGCATGGCTGGTTATAAAACCATCCTGGCATACCATGACAGGGAGAACTACATCCTTATGTTCTCCAATTCTAACAGCCTGTATAAAGTTGTCATAGGCTTCCTGGTTGTTTTCACTATATAGCTGTATCCATCCAGAGTCTCTAGCACCCATGGAATCACTGTGATCGTTGTGAATATTCAGAGGTCCCGATAGTGCTCTGTTTACACATGCCAATGTCACTGGCAGTCTTGATGAAGAAGCTATATAAAGCATTTCCCACATAAGCGCAAGTCCGTTGGCAGAGGTGGCAGTCATAGTTCTTCCACCTGCAGCTTGTGCTCCGATACATGCCGACATAGCACTGTGCTCCGATTCAACAGGCACAAATTCAGTTTGTACCGTGCCATTCGCTACAAACTGAGAAAAATATTGTGGTATTTCTGTGGATGGAGTTATGGGGAAAGCCGCAACTACATCCGGATTTATTTGTTTCATGGCAACCGCTATTGCCTCATTGCCGGATAATCTTTCTCTTATTGCCATGTCTATTCCTCCTCCCTCACAAAGTCTATTGCATCAAATGGGCACACTCTAACGCATACTCCACAGCCTTTACAATGATCATAATCAAAATCCAATCTCTTTTTATCTTTTACAGGTATTGAAGAATCCGGACAGGTTGGGGGACACAACATGCATTGTGTGCATTTTTCTACAATCCATACCGGCTTCATGGCTCTCCAGTCACCTGTTCTGAAATCCTCCGCATTACCAGCGTCAAATATCATGCCACCAGGCGTAATTTCCTTCCATTTAATATCAAGAGGCATTGATTTGCTCAGTTTTCTGTCTCTCATATACCTTTTACCTCCTGCATTGCTCTTTGTATTGCTTTCATATTGCCTTCAATAACTTCAGGCTTTGAAGCAAATTTATGTGCAAAAGATTCTTTTGCATCATTTAGAAATTCCTCCTCAGCCATAACCTTACTAACTTTTACTACTGCACCCAGCATAGGTGTGTTAGGGAAGTATTTTCCCAAAGCTTCTTCAGAAATTTTTCTTGCATCTACAGTACAAACCTTACCATTATAACCCTTTAGATGTTTTTTAATATCATCAGGAGCTTTATCGGTGTTGATAATAATTGCTCCCGATTCTTTTAGTCCCGAAGTTACGTCAATAACTGTAAGTAGCGTTTCATCAACTACTACTACATAATCCGGCTCATATATATTAGAATGTATACGAATTTTGTCATCACTGATTCTGTTGTATGCAGTAATCGGTGCTCCCATTCTTTCAGGTCCATACTCCGGAAAACCCTGAATATATTTACCGGTATTAAATGCTGCATCAGCTAGTAGCAACGATGCCGTTTTAGCACCCTGTCCTCCGCGTCCATGCCAGCGGATCTCGACCAGTTTACCCATTTAGTTTCATCCCTCCATTATGTGAGATAATATTATTCATGTACAACCATATAGGCATGCAACATGTATAAATTTTTTACTTATTTATTTTGTACCAAAATATTCTTTTTTATTAATAAAAAAAATCAATTTATTTAAGATTATTGGACAATGCAAAAAAACCTCTGACAATTTACCTTAGTAATGGTCAGAGATTCTATTGTTCAAGAAAAGGGGGAAGAGGTCGTGCTGTTTTATTATAATCACTGTATAAAACAGCACATTGGATAGCCATTGTAATCAAATCAGGCTCCATCTATGTCATCTGGCGTCAATCGCTCCAGTAGCTTTATTAAATTCACTGAAAATTTATCTACACTATATTTATACCATGTCCATTTCTAAATAGGGTTATGGTAAGGTAAATTACATATTAATTGAAGGTTAAGAATAGGTAAAAAAAATCTGCGGAATAATCCACAGATTTTTTGATCATATTTTATACTCGTTTATTACCTTTTGGAGATTCTCAGCCACAACCTTCAGCTTCGAGGCTGTTGCTGAGATGTCCTCAATAACAGAGGTTTGATTTTCCAGGGATGCAGATACTTCTTCTGTAGAGGCTGCTGTTTCCTCTGAGATATAAGAAGTTTCAGATATTGAGCTTACAACAGCATTTTTATTATTATCGATATTATTGATGCTTTCTATTAAGCTGTCAATTTGCACAAAAGTATTGTTTAACGCCTTTTCTATAAACTCAAAGGACTTGTTGGTGTCCTCCAACGCTTTATTGGATTCATCTACTATTACGTTTGCCTGATCCATTTTTGCCTTTGCACCGTTAATGTCGCCTTGTATTTCATTAATAATAATTTCTACTTCGCTTGCTGAATTTGTAGTCTGCTCAGCCAGCTTCCTTACCTCATCTGCAACTACTGCGAAGCCTCTTCCGTGTTCGCCTGCCCGCGCTGCTTCAATAGCTGCATTTAATGCAAGTAGGTTTGTTTGATCCGCAATACTTTTTATTACATTTATAATTTCACTAATATTGTTTGATTTACCTGCCAAGGTATTAATATCGCCTGCAATTTCATTTGTTATTTTGTTGTTATCCTCAAAATGTTCTTGCAGCTTCTGCACAGAATCAAGGGCAGCCTTACTTACTCTATTTGACTCATCAACAAAGGCTTTTACATTGTTAGAGCTCTTTACGGAGCTTCCAATCTCATCTGCAAGGTAATTAAGCTTTTCAACACCTTGTTGTGTATTCTCAGCTTGTTTTGCAGCTCCAATAGCCAAATCATCTGCTGCTTTTGTTACTTCATTGATAGAGCCTAAAGCAAGATCTGTCGCCTCTGAAAGGTTGTTAGCAAAATCAGAGGTAGCCGCTGCTTGATTCATGAGATTTTTAACCATATCCTTCATCAGCTTTCTCATCTCAAATACCGCTTTTGCCATTACGCCTATTTCATCCTTATTTTTAAGTAGGGGTTCAAAGCGCTTATCCTCAGTTAAGTCAAAGTTTGCTGTTTTATTTACAAGTTGGGTGATATTATCAATAGGCTTTGTAATGATCTTACCAACTACCAATGCTATTAATACAGAACCAATTATACAAACTATTGTTAGAAGCATAAGTAATAGCACCAGCGCATTCATTTTCTTTAATACCTGCTCCAATTCAACGTCTACAGTTAAGATATATCCATTAGAAAGATGAGAGTAAGCTGATATCTTGGGTATGCCATTATAATTATATTCAATGATTCCGGATTCATTTTTTGACATTGCTTCTGTTAAGTGCTTAAGTGTTCCATTATCCTCTGTTGCAAGGTTTGCTTTTCCAGCTTCAGCTGCACTGGCTTGAGTAATAGCATCAGCACTTTGAGTCGGTTGCCCTGCAATTGCCTCATCATGTTTAAAAGATGGACGTACTAGAAAATTATAGTCCTTATCTAGAAGTGCCATATAGCCTTTTTGATATACCCTAGTTTCTAATATGCCCTTTTTGAAGTAATCAAAATTTATGTCAATTCCTGCTACACCTACCAGGGTACCTCCCTGATACATTGGCACCACATATGAAACCATCTTCATATCTATGTCACTATCAATATATGGCTCCAGCCACAAAGGCTTGCCCGCTTGTACAGGCGTATAGAACCATGCAACATTATCGTTCTCAGGCACAAATTCTGCTACTTCACCCAAGGGTAATTTCTCGAAGGTACCATTATTGGCTGTGTCCGCAAACCAAGCCCCATATAACCCGCCGGTTAATTTGGGATCCAAGTAAACATAGGCTCCCATGCCACCCTTGGCTAATTTTCCAAATCGTTGTGTCAGCATTTCAGTGTTCTGTTGATACTTTAACAAATAACTTGGATCTGTTTTGGCTGCATTCATATCAAAAGTTGAATTGGCTGCTACAGCAAGCCCTTGAACCGCACTTTCGACTTCTGCTATTGTAATATCATAATGATTCGAATGACTTTCTGCCAGCATTAACAGCTTATCCTGAGCTTCTTGCTCAATGAGCTGGCTGCCTTTTAGTATGCTGGTACCGCCTACAGTCAAAGCTACAATTGTACTGCAAGCTACAATGGCCAAAACTATTTTGCTGCTTAGTTTTTTGTGTTTGCTCAGTTTTTTATGCTTGTCCACTTTTTTACCCATGATTTACCCCCCCAAATTATCGGATTTATGTCAATTTATTCCTGTCATATCTTTACATAATTCTACACCATTCGGGTGCAATATGCAATTGTTATTACACATTATGTTACATTATATCCTGCAAAATTTATACAAACTGCTCCTTCCCATTATCAATATTTACCCCCATTTCCTTGGCACGTAACCTATGGATTTTTGGCTGCTATAAAACAAAACGACTTTATAATTAAAGTCGTTTTGTTTTATAGCAATTTTACCCGTGCAGGCATTAAACATCGGTTTATAATTGCTTGGATATATCATTTAAGCCTTTTTCTGTCCGCGAAGACCTCTATCGTGTCTTTGTCCACTTCCTGCCTTAAATAAGATAGGAAATCCTTCCTTGTATCTTCTTGTTTCAGTGCAAACTCTACATTTGCCTTAAGAAAGCCTATCTTATCACCTATGTCATATCTTTTTCCCGCGAATATATAAGCATAGATTGGTTCAAATTCTAATAACTTTTTTAATGCATCTGTCAATTGTATTTCACCATTAATGCCTGGTACAGTATTCTCTAATAGGTCAAAAATCTTAGGTGTTATGATGTATCTACCCAGTATTGCAATATTTGAAGGTGCCTTATCTATTTCCGGCTTTTCAATAAGATCTTCAATCATATAGAGGCCCTTCTCTAGTTTTCTTCCACTTACGACGCCGTATTTATTTAATTCTGACCTTGGAACTTCTTGCACCCCCACTATGCTTGATTGAACTTTATTATAAATATCAATCAGTTGCTTTAGGCAGGGAACGCAACTATCTACTATATCATCACCAAGCATAACTGCAAAAGGCTCTTCTCCAACAAATGCTTTGGCACAGAGTAAAGCATGACCGAGCCCCTTGGGCTCTTTTTGGCGCGTATAATAAATCTGTGCTAAATTTGAAATCTTATCAAGCAGTTGCAAAAGATCATATTTCTTCTTCCTTAATTCTGTGTCTATTTCAAAGGATAAATCAAAATGATCCTCAATAGAGCTTTTATTTCGTCCCGTAATTATTAAGATCTCTTCTATGCCTGATTCTACAGCTTCTTCTATTATATATTGAATTGCAGGCTTATCAACTATAGGAAGCATCTCTTTTGGTTGAGCTTTTGTAGCAGGTAAAAATCTTGTTCCTAATCCGGCAGCAGGAATAATCGCTTTTTTTATTTTCATACCCCATCACCCTTTTTTTTATACCAATCTACAAACCTTTCGATACCTTCCTCAATGGGCATGGAGGGACTGTATCCCAGAACAGCTCTAGATTTTGTTATATCTGCATAGGTGTGCTCCACATCGCCGCTTTGCATTTCCATATATATTCTTTGTGCAGGTTTATCAAGCTTCTCTTCTATCAAATCGATCAGATAGCTCAATTGTATCGGATTAGAATTTCCTAAATTAAAGATTTCAAAAGCACAATCTAAGTTCATTGCGGCAACAATTCCATTTACTATGTCATCAACGTATGTGTAATCTCTCGAACTTGTTCCATCTCCAAAAATTGTTATGTCTTTCCCCTCATCAAGCATTCTTGTAAAATAGTGTATCGCCATCTCTGGTCTTTGTCTGGGTCCATAAACTGTAAAGAATCTCAAGCATATTATGGGCAGTCCATAAAGAATATTATAGGTTCGGCAAAACAACTCTCCGGCATGCTTAGCTGCTGCATAAGGTGAAACTGGCGACTTTATGTTATCATCTTCTTTAAAAGGGGTCGGATTTAACCCGTATACAGATGAGGTTGATGCATAGACAAATTTTTTAATTTTGTACCTTCTGCTGTACTCAAGTAGATTGACAGTTCCTTTGATATCTACATCAACATATTCAAGGGGGTTGTCAATGGACTTTCTAACACCTGCAAGTGCTGCAATATGAACGACGGTATCTATTTTAAATGTAGTGAAAATATGATCCAAAAGATTTTCATCTCTAATATCACCTTCTACAAGAGTATATCTATGGCTTAATTGAGCCTTTGATATATTCTTTCTTTTTATTAAGGGGCTATAAAAGGCATTAAAATTATCTAGGTTTATAACTTTATGTCCATACTCCAGAAGTTTTTCAACCAAATGAGAACCTATAAATCCAGCGCCTCCGGTAACTAGAATTGTACTCATTTTCTTCCCACTCCCTTATATAAAAATCCTGATTTTTCTACATAGCCAGGTGTATATACATTCCTAAGATCAATAAAAACAGGCGTTCGTACATTTGCTTTAAGCTCCAATAAATCAAGATTCATAAAATCCTGCCACTCAGTGACTAGTACAATGCAGTCACTATTTTCGCAGGCAGAATTAACATCAGTGCAATATTCAATAGAAAGATCCGGATGCATTTTTTTTGCATTTTCCATTGCTTCTGGGTCAAAAGCTTTAATCTTAGCTCCATTTTTTAATAGGTTCTTTATTATATTTATTGCTGGCGCTTCTCGTATGTCATCTGTTTCCGGCTTAAAAGCAATTCCTAGAATTGTAATAATCTTATTTTCCAGACAACCAAGGGTTTTATTTATCTTCTCAAACATCATCATAGGCTGATTATCGTTAACTTCCACCGTGCTTTCTACAATCTTTGGTATATAACCAAGATTTTTGCCAATGTTCACTAGTGCCTTTGTGTCTTTTGGAAAGCAGCTTCCCCCATAGCCCGGTCCAGGATTTAAGAATTTTGAACCGATTCTGTTATCAAGACCCATTGCTTTGGATATAACGCTAATATCGGCATTACAAAGGTCACACATATCCGCTATCTCGTTTATATAGCTTATTTTTGTTGCTAAAAAAGCATTTGAAGCATATTTTATCATTTCAGCTGTTTCTAAATTAGTTACGACAAATGGTATATCCAATTGAATCTGTACATCGTATATCCTTTTCATATAATTTAATGCTGTTTCACTTTCGGTGCCTATAACTATTCTATCAGGCTTTAGAAAATCCTTAACAGCGGTTCCTTCACGCAAAAACTCCGGATTGGATACGACATCAAAACCAAATGTTTTGCTGCGCTGCTTTAAAATGCTTTCTATTTCTGTTTTTACCCCTTGTCCTGTTCCTACAGGAACTGTACTCTTATTTACTATAACCTTGTAATCCTCCATGTGACTTGCAATATCTCTTACTGCCTGATAAACATATTTAAGATCAGCTGAATCGTCCTGCTGCTGCGGTGTTCCGACTGCTATAAAAATAACTTTAGCGTGCGCTACAGCTTTTTTTATACTTGTAGTGAAGCTTAATCTTTTCGAGCTGCGGTTTTCCCTTATTAGCTCCTCAAGACCGGGCTCATATATTGGAACTATTCCATTTTTCAGCCTTTCAATTTTATCTTCATCAATATCCATACAAATAACATTCATTCCCAGCTGCGCAAGACAACCTCCCGTCACCAGACCTACATATCCCGTACCAATTATTGCAATATTCATATTGATCCCCCTTTTAATAAGGTTGTAAAATATATTAACAAAATCAAGTAACAATAAGTGCATTCTTTATTGTTACTTGATTTTATCTTTAGGCTTACTTTACGCTCTGTTTATTGTGATGCTTTCAAATAGTCTTAGCAGATCATTTGCCACTCTTTCCCAACCATATTTTTTGACTGCCAAATTACGTCCTGTTTTTCCAAGTTCGATTGCTTCATCTGAATTATCAAGAAGATAATTTATTTTTTCAGCAAAGACATTAGGATTACTGTAATCATCAATCACAATACCGTTTCCATATTCTCGGTTAACTACCTCAGCATTCCCGCCTCTATTTGTAGTAATTATTGGCAGCCCTGCAGCCATAGCTTCGTAGTGAACCCTAGCAAGTGGTTCTTGCCATTGAGATGCACATATAAAAACGTCTCCTAAATTGTAGTAGCCGGCTATTTCTGATGGCGGAACAAATCCGGTAAACACAATAGGCCCTTTTAGTGTTTTTGCCAGAGCTTTGAGCGACTCTGTATATTCATCTGCTTTATTTTCACCATACCATTTACTTCCTACAATGACCAATGCCACATCATTTCTGCTTTCCATTACTGCCTTCACTGCTTTGAGTACAATATCCGAACCCTTCTTAGGACTGAGTCTGCTTACATAAAGAATCATTTTATCCTTAGTTATTCCCAGCTTAGATTTTAGACTGTTTTTATTTTCAATACCTTGTTTTGACCAAGAAGGCTGATACTTATCAACATCTACTCCTGAATAAACGACATTCAGTTTTTTGTCGGCAATAGGATAGAGTTTTCTGATCCCATCAGCAATAAATTGGCTCACTGTAGTGATGAACTCTACATTTTTAATACATTCTACAGCTTTTTCATGGGGTATCTTTTCCGGAGAAAACATTTCATTATGAAGGCTAAGACTAATCTTAGCTCTTTCTAGTTTTTGCCTTATCAGAGGCACCCAGAGGGGTCTGTTAAAAATGTGAACAAGCTCATATTTATCGGTTAATAGAGCCATTACATTATTGATATATTCTTCTGCATTTTTTCCAGATACTCTTTTATATTTCAAGTTATCTTTTTTCTCTTTGTTGGGCAAGCTTGGATGTGCCAAGCTAAAAATAGTTATTTTGTATTGTCCTGACAAATAAGGTGAAATTCCGTCTATATACTGCTGAATTGCACCGCCTGAAATTGCCGGAACAGGGAGTTTTTCTGTACAAATAAATGCAATTTTCAAATGTCACACCTCTATTCAATTAATTCCATTAATAATGGAAGCTTAGATTTTTCAAATCTGACTACCTTTTCGATTTCTGACGGATTTACTTGCTTGTTATTCAGATATTGATTTTTTATCAGCCCATGAAACCAATGCGGGAATAATAAATCAATATATAATATTTTCTTTTCGTCATCTGACATAGGATTCTCCCTTGTATACCAATTCAAAATGTCATTGACTGTTCTAATATTCAGCATAGTATTATCTACTGCCTGTTTGCCTATTATTTTCCTTAAATCTCTTGCTGAAAAATCATAGGTTACTGAATCTAAATCAAGTACTATGACTCCCTCTTGAGTAGAAATAGCATTTCCTTTTCCAAAATCTTGATGACAGAGCACTTTTAAATCTGAATCCGGGGTTGAAAGATTTTTATATTGTGATTTATCAATAAGCTCCAAAGTTAAATCTGCTGCTTCTATCATTGAGTCAACGTATTTTAGATAAGATGCGTGTGATCCATTAGATTTACTTGCAGCTGCAAGCTCCTTCCATGCCTCAAATCTATTTCTCATAGAAGTGTATTGCTCAGGCCATCTTCCGAATTTTGATGATTCTCTGGAATTTTCAGGATATCGATATCCTTTTGATGCCTTGTGAAATATTGCGAGGCCCTTGAGAGCGGCTTCAAGATCGGCCTTATTGCTAAAATTAAGATCTTTTCCTTCCAGCCATTCATAGACAACAAACAGCTGATCATTGTACTGCACAATAGGCTGAGCTTTTTGATCCAGGATAATTCCCGGGACGTTACCCCCGGAATTTTTAATATAAATTTGTGCATATGCAGAGAACAGCACCTTGTCATAGGTTTGCCTTAACCTTTTCAGACATAGCGTTCCGCCGGATGTCTTAATTTTCCATACAGTTTTTATTGCACCGCTTTGAATAATTTCAATATTTTGAGGTGTAATGCCATATTCCTGTAACACCCTGACCGCCAAATTTTCTAAATCTTTTTTGGATTCGTTTGTTACTTCACTCATATATTTCTATCCTTTCTCAAGAACTGATTTACTTGCTGATATTTTGAGTTAGCGAACTAAAATTATCATAAATTGGTGCCATTGTCTTTTCTACATCAATCATTTCTTTAATCCTTTGCATGTATTTTTCGGTTGTCCATGATTCTTCTCTTTGATTGTAATATTTGCTCATTGCGCCCAGGAATAAGTGCGGAAACATCAAATCATATTTTACGACTTGCCATTCATCATAAATTAACGGGTTGATTGATTGATAGTAATTAATAATCTTTTTTGCCAATTCACTATTTGCTTTACCCGACTTCTTCATAATTTTATTAAAAAGCTTTCTGATGTCTCTCGCCGGAAGATCGAAAGTTATTGAATCCGTATCAATAACATAGAGTCCGGATGAGGTTAATATCAAGTTGCCGGCTGCAAAGTCCTGATGACACAAACAGCCTGTTTCTCTTATTTTGTCAACCCAGTTTTTATATTCCTGACCCCTTAGGGCATTTATTATTTTTTGTCCTCTTTCCTGGAAATAAGGAAACTCTGTAAGGATAATCCTGCCAATAGGGGTCTTGCCTCCGGTTTGGGCTTCTTTGTTGTAGAATTCAGTCATAGCATCCAAAACTTTTGAATATTCCTCTATCCAAGTACCCAGATGTTCTTTTGGCTTTGAATCTTCCACTATTTTAAAGCCTGCTGATGCTTTATGGAATTTTGCCAGTTCTTTAACTATCATTTCCAGCTCTTTTGGTGAATCATAACTTGGGGTAGTGCCCTTTATTGCATCAGTGAGCGTAAAACATACGTCGTTGATGATAACATAATCTAACCCATCGGCTGTCTTGTTTACTTGTGGAAGCAGAATACCATTCTGGATTAAATGAGCGACTGCAGAAAGTAGATATTTAAGCGTTTGCTCAGAGCACGAAACTTTTTTTAGAATTTTATCTCCAATTGAAGTTTTGACCCACCACACACCTTTTTTTTCCTTATAGTTTTCATTATTTATTCCTAGTACCTTAAAATTATAATTAGCCAATACTTCCTTTATTGGCTCTTGACTTACGGGTGACAATATAACCACTCCTCTGCTAACCAAATTAACTTATTATTTTCCTCTTCATTTTGGATCTTCATTATCTTTCTACCTCACTCTCCCATCTTGATTAAATATCAACAATAAATGTTGAAAAGTGTTCGACTTGTCCTAGTACATTATATTAGGCAACCTTATTTTGGGTACAAATTATTTTAGCTTTAGACAATAAATTATTAATGCCAATATCTTAACTTGTGCGTACAAGTCAGCCGTGATATAATGACATTAATGATAAAATTCACAATTATCACAGTAAAAAAATCATAGATAAGCAGGTGGATATCACATGTTGCATTCAGAAAAACCCAAATATCAGCAATTGAAGGACTATCTTATTGAAACCGTTAAGGCACAAGAGCTGCATGCTGGTGAAAAGATTCCTTCAGAAAATGAACTAGCGGAAAAGTTTGAAATAAGCAGGCATACCATACGACAAGCAATCGGCGAGTTGGTTAATGAAGGCTGGCTATATCGCGTACAGGGCAAAGGTACCTTTGTAAACAGACGTCCCGATGAAAAACCGCGGCAATCCAGAACAATCGGATTGATAACGACTTATTTAAATGATTATATATTTCCTTCCATTATCCGTGGTGTCTACAATGTCCTTCCAGACAAAGGCTTCAATATTGCCCTGAGTTGTACATACAACCAACATGAAAAAGAGCGTGCTTGCTTAGAGAGCCTTATAAACCAGAATCTTGCCGGACTTATTGTAGAGCCTACAAAGAGTGCTCTACCAAATCCAAACATTAGCCTATATAAAGAATTCAGCAGGCTAGGAATACCAATCCTTTTTATACATGGCAGCTATCGTGATCTGGACTACTCCTATATTATCGAGGATGATATGCAAGCTGGCTACATAGCTACTAAGCATCTGATTGACCAGGGTCATAAAAAAATCGCCGGCGTTTTCAAAATTGACGATATCCAAGGTCATTACCGGTTCTCAGGTTTTCAAAAGGCACATCTTGAGGCCGGACTTCCCATTTCGGATTCCAGGATACTATGGTTCGAAACAGAGGATATGCAAGTAAAATTCAATGCAAAGGGAACGCATATCCACGATATTCTTACCCATAGCACAGCTGTTGTCTGCTATAATGATCAGATTTCCCTTAAGGTAATGGATGCTATTCGTGAAAAAGGATTACGTATTCCAGATGACTTGTCTATTGTCAGTTTTGACGATTCGCAGCTTGCCGTCGCCTCCGAAATAAAGCTGACAACTATTGCACATCCGAAGGAGCAGTTGGGCGAAGAGGCTGGTAAAGCAATCATAAACATGATTGAGCGTGTACAGGACTATTATGATGTAAAAATGCAGCCTCAGTTGATTGTAAGAGGGAGCACAAAAAAATGGGAGAGTGGAGGTAATAGAAATGAATAAAAAGTACACCATCGGAGTCGATTATGGCACACTATCCGGAAGAGCGGTACTCGTCGAAACAGCTACCGGCAACGAAGTGGCTACTGCTGTCAAAGCATATGCTCACGGCGTAATGGATGAACTTCTTCCTGATGGCAGCACCAAATTAGGTCATGATTGGGCGCTCCAACATCCACAGGATTATATTGATGTACTGAAGGAAACTATACCATCAATATTGGATAAAGCCGGAGTTAGCTCTGAAGATGTTATCGGGTTGGGCATTGATTTTACTGCCTGCACCATGCTTCCTATGGATAAAAGCGGAATTCCTTTGTGCTTTTTGCCAGAATATGAAAGCGAGCCCCATGCTTATGTAAAGCTTTGGAAGCATCATGCAGCACAAGAAGAAGCCAATGAACTCAACCGCATCGCAGCTGAAAGAGGCGAAGACTTTTTGAAGCTATACGGAGGTAAGATATCTTCCGAATGGCTCATACCGAAGATCTGGCAAATTCTTAATGAAGCTCCTGATATATACGAAAGAGCAGATAGATTTATCGAGGCAACCGACTGGATAGTTATGCAGCTTACTGGGCAAGAGGCGAGAAATAGTTGTACAGCCGGCTACAAAGCTATATGGCACAAGCATAATGGCTATCCCTCCAAAGAATTCTTTAAGTCATTAGATCCAAGGCTTGAGAATTTGGTGGAGGAAAAGCTCAGCACGAATATCTATCCTATTGGTGCAAAAGCAGGAGAGCTTACTGAAGCTGCAGCTAAATTAACCGGATTAAAAGCTGGTACCGCCATAGCCGTTGCCAATGTAGATGCCCACGTAGCAATGCCTGCAGTCGGAATTACCGATGAGGGAAAAATGCTCATGATTATGGGTACCTCCACATGCCATATTTTGCTTGGCACTGAAGAAAAGCTTGTTCCCGGTATGTGCGGCGTGGTAGAAGATGGCGTTATACCCGGTTACCTTGGTTATGAGGCTGGTCAATCATGTGTAGGCGATCATTTCGAATGGTTTGTAGAAAACTGCGTTCCTGCCCGATATGAAAAGGAAGCCTCTGAACGGGGAATGGATATCCATGCCCTGCTTACTGAAAAAGCAGCAAAGCTTGCAGTAGGCGAAAGCGGATTGGTTGCACTGGACTGGTGGAACGGCAACCGCTCTGTGCTTGTAGATGTAGATCTTACAGGGATGATATTGGGATGTACCTTGCTTACAAAGCCTGAAGAAATCTATCGTGCATTAATAGAAGCAACTGCTTATGGAACTAGAATAATTATTGATACCTTTAAAGAAAACGGCGTTCCCATCAAAGAGCTATATGCAGCTGGTGGAATAGCTGAAAAGAACAAATTAATGATGCAAATATACTCAGACGTAACAAATATGGAGATTCGCATCTCTGCATCTCCGCAAGCACCTGCCCTTGGTTCTGCGATGTTTGGCGCCCTTGTTGCAGGTAAGGATAAAGGCGGATATGATTCCATAGTTGAAGCCGCAAAGCATATGTCAAAGGTTAAGGAAATGTATTTTAAGCCGAATCCGAAAAATGTTGAAACGTATAATAAGCTCTATGCAGAGTATCGAATTCTCCATGATTATTTTGGTCGTGGTGATAACAACGTCATGAAGCGCCTCAAAGCAATCAAGTTAGAGGCAATATAAAGGCATTATCTGCGTTATCACTGAAATGAATTTCATTCAAACTTCAGAAAGGGGTGTTAACGATGTTGAAGCAGCTAAAAGAGATGGTACTTGAAGCCAATCTTGAACTTCCCAAAAGAGGACTCGTCACTTATACCTGGGGTAATGTAAGCGGTATTGATCGTGAGAGAAACTTAGTAGTCATAAAACCCAGCGGCATTCCTTATCGAGAGCTTAAGCTAGAGCACCTTGTTGTGCTAGACCTTGATGGAAATATAATAGAAGGGCAGCTCAACCCTTCCTCTGATACATCTACGCATCTGGTTCTATACAGGAATTTCAAAGAAATAGGCGGTGTTGTGCATACCCACTCACGTTGGGCAACTATTTGGGCTCAGGCAGGCAAATGTATACCCGCCCTTGGAACCACCCATGCTGATTATTTCTATGGTGATATCCCATGTACAAGGAAAATGACCATTGAGGAGATTAAAGGCGATTATGAAAAAGAAACGGGAAATATCATAGTTGAAACCTTCACAAATAGGAGTCCAATGCATATCCCTGGTGTCATTGTCTGCAACCACGGACCCTTCACATGGGGTAAAAGTCCTTCCGATGCCATTCATAACACGGTGGTATTGGAAGAGGTTTCAATGATGGCATACCATGCCCATTCCTTAGCAGGTGATATAGGTTCCATTGATCAGGCACTGCTTGATAAGCATTTTCTTAGAAAACATGGAGCCACTGCATACTATGGCCAGAAATGATAAATTAAAACAGGAGGTATTATTATGTTGAACTTAAAACCCTATGAATTCTGGTTTATTACCGGAAGCCAGCATCTTTACGGCTCAGAAACGCTAAAGCAGGTAGATGAGCATTCGACGAAAATTTCAGAATTCTTGGATAGAGACTCCACTATTCCTTTTAAGGTCGTTTTCAAACCGGTGCTGACAACGTCCGATGCCATAAACCGGCTCTGTATTGATGCAAATTCCGACGACGACTGTGCAGGCATCATCACATGGATGCATACCTTTTCACCGGCAAAAATGTGGATATCCGGTCTCTCTACGCTTAGAAAGCCGCTTCTTCACTTACATACACAGTTTAACCGCGACATCCCATGGGACAGCATCGACATGGACTTTATGAATCTGAATCAATCTGCCCACGGAGACCGTGAGTATGGCTTTATCGGAGCAAGGATGCGCATTGCAAGGAAGGTTGTCGTCGGCTACTGGCAGGATCCTGAGGTACTCAGCAGGATCAGTGTCTGGATGCGTGCTGCCGTTGCATTTACCGAAGGACGCAACTTGAAGGTTGCCCGCTTCGGAGATAATATGCGACAGGTTGCAGTTACCGAAGGTGACAAAGTTGAAGCACAGATC
>Ga0154410_1036_pt1 | contig 17341 bp, 21 predicted proteins | sample RifGroB2_FD_115914 | JGI IMG/M metagenome (GOLD analysis project Ga0154410, IMG submission 115914) | Clostridiales bacterium GWB2_37_7
CTATAATCTCTTGAATTGTATAATAGAGTCCTTGAATAACATCTTTTCTAGTAACAGAATTATTGTTATTCTCTAAAGATTTACCTACAACACCAAATGCTTTAAATATGCTTTCTTCAATATTGCTTAAATGAACACCTGAAGCTCTTTCTGTGAACTGTTGGTAGTTATCTTGTGTGCCAAGCATATAAACACTAGACATTTGAACATCAAACATTGCCCATGGACTAGGTGCGTCCACCTTTGGGGGTACCGCTTCATTTGCATATACAATCTGTCCTGATAGGATTACCAATATAAGCAGCAAGCTTAGAAATACTTTTGATTTCTTAGTTGTCATCATTTCTTCTCCTCTTTCTGTCGTTATTTGGATATATTTATATGAATTATTGTAAATTTTCTTTTTGAAAAACATTCCAGACATTAATCCTGCATCACTTGTATTAATGTAAGTGTATTCTGCTATCAATGGACTGTAGCACCTGTAACTTACGTAGTAAGAATGTTCTGGTGCAAAAACCCTCAAAGTACTTCTATTTCAGCTCAAACTCCTTAGAATTCTATGCTTTTCAAGTTATTCTATATATTCCAAGCTGCAATATTGATTTCTTTATCTGAATAATTCTTTAAGTCATTGGTGTCTTGTGATTTATTACTGCGTTATTTAATGCCTTTGCACACTGTTCTGCTAACATGTGTTCCTAATATAGAAAATCATTACTTAATGTTTAATAAGATGTAGAATTAACTTTTTATGCTTTATATAAGCTGTTTATTTCTACATCTTATTAGATGCATAGTCTTTAATTCTTATCATTGAGTGGAACAATTAAATATATAAATGAGGCTCTTGTTAATTGTCTAAGAATATTTATATAGGAAAAAGGATTTAGAAACAATACCATAACTGCTTCTATAAATACATAAGCAATTATAATAGCTATAAAATAAATTCTCGATGTAATTCTTTTCCGCAACTTACTTTTTATATGAAAGTTTTTTTCAATAATGAAGAATTCAATAAAAAGAAATATAGCTAACCAAGTTAATGAAATAACGAAGTTCATCAATCATTGCTCCTTTACAATATGAGTTAAGCTTAAACGCGAGAATCTTAATGTGTTTAAGCTTAACTCTCTTTATTAATATAGATATAGTATTATTATCTTATTGATCCAGGTCCATATAATGGAGCACTTGCCCCAGAGTTAAGTGCACTTGTAACTGCATAACCCACTGCATATCCTACAACTGCTCCTGCTATGGATATAGGAGCTGTTGTTGCAAATAGTACAGCAGCACCTGCAGCTACGGCTGTTTGAATTAAACCATCAGTAAAATCACCGCCACCATTTACCTGTAGCATTTCATCAAATGACATTTCTTTTAACATAATTCTCTTCCTCCTTAAGTTTATAATTTCTTTACAAACTGTATTTCAATATCTTTCTCGCGTAAAAGATACCAGCATCTGCCCTCTACTCCGCGAAAAACAAAGAACAAATATTGTTTTTTCATACAATCTGTTATATTATAAACTAAGAGAGCCTTTCTCGTGGATTCTAACAGGCGTCAACTTGTTACCCGAGAAGTGGCTTCTCTTAGCTTACAAGCTAATTTATAAAATCGAAGGGTTAACCCCAAAGTACACATCTACTATCATTTCATCTAGAGACTGCCCAAGTTGCAGTTCTTTTACGTTTACATTGTAGCCTGCAGTTATCTGCTGTAAGTTATTTTGCTTCAAATAATTCATTATTTCGTTGTATGTATTCTGCAGCAGTGCAGGATTACCTATATTTGCTTCTATCATAGCTAGTCACTCCATTCCCATCTAGTGGTTATTATGTAAATTTGTAATATTAATTACAATATTTTCTTGTTTATTATATCTTCTATTTTATATAAATGGTAGGTTTAAATTTTATCACCCCAAACACAAAAAAGGGGCTATAATTTATAACCCCCGGCAGTATCTTTTCTTAATTTTTATAATCCTCTTTATAAATAATTCCCTTTGTCTTAACCTTAATAATTGCTTCTTTTCTGCTGCTGACTCCAAGCTTTTTCAATATTTTCTTTACCTGTGACTTCAAAGTATTCTCTGTCTTTGACAGCTTGTCTCCTATTTGTGATTGCGAATGTCCTGACTCTATCAGCTCATATATTTCCTTTTCAGCTGGCGTCAGATCCTTTAGCTGTTCCTCCCTTTTTAATTTTATATAGTCCTCAAGTACAATTTGCAGCGGAGAATTGCCATATAAGGACCTTCGTATTATTTTAGGCAAATCAGTATAATTTTCTTTTGATACAAATTCTACGGCACCTACTGTAAATGAATCTTTGATTAATTCCTTATCATTTAGCGAAGTAAGCATAATTATCTTTGAATTTGAAAATTGCTGAATTTCAATAGCTGCAATTATTCCATCTCTTTGATTCTCAGTTAGATTTATATCCATGAGTATTATGTCTGTTTTAATATTCTGAGCTATCCTTATTGCTTCTTCCTTGTTACTAGCAATACCGACAACTAACATTTCGTCAGTTTTATTGAGATAACTATTTATTAATTTCGCCCAGATAATATCATCGTCTACTATTAATACCCTTATCTTATCCATTTACACAACTCCCTTTATAAGCACTTTCAGACATACTAACGGCTTTCACTCTTGGAAAAACTATACTTACTGTAGTGCCAATATTTTTTTCGCTATTTATTTCGAGGTTGCCTCCGTGTTGCTGCATTACATTAAAACCGTATGAAAGTCCCAGTCCAAAATTTGTATTGCTTTTCTTAGTGGAGAAAAATGGTGAAAAGACGTGTGGCAGATTCTCTTTAGAAATACCACAGCCGGTATCATTTATTGTTATAGAAATACAACTTTTGTCTTCAACAAGTTTTATCTTTAACTCGCCGCCTGAATTCATCGCTTCAACTGCATTTTTAAAAATATTATGTAATACTTCTTGCATGTGAACTTTATCACACTTTAAAAAAATATCATAGGTGCATAAATTATATACCACTATTCTCTTTTCTCTAATCAAGAGATCTACCATATTGAGAGATTTTAAAATAATCTCTTTTATATTACAGAATTCTTCTACAATGACTATTTCCTGAGTATGTGCTTGAATATGTTTTACCATTTCTGTCATGAAGCTAGTCGATTCCAGAATATAGTTGATATTCTGATTTATGTCCTCAATATCTTGTACCGGACTGTTTACAGACACCTTTATGTTATTTGTACATATGCCAATTTTTAAGATTTCATTCTTTATTGTATGATTTAACATAGCTGTGCCTGATGTTATTGCTTTAATGGAATTATCCAGATGGTATCTTTCAAATCTCAATTTTACACCCATAACCCCACATCTTAGACTGGCATATAAAAATAAAACAAAAGCTATTGACACAGTGATGCTATTGTATTGCCACAAATTATTAATATCGAAGATTTTTGCTATGTAATTTACTACTAAGTCAAAGATAGTCGCAGGTGCTACGATCATAGTGGCGAATAATCTTTGTTCCTTAACCCTTTGATTATTTTCTTTTACTACTGAGTAAATCAATAAAATATTTGAAAATAGAACATAAGGTACAACCCATAAGCTCAATATTATAAATGATGGCTTATATTTAGGAACAATTGGGTACATATAGTACATTATAGCAACCGGAATGAAAAAAATGTATGGAGAATACTTAAGAAAATGCTTATATTTATTAAAAAGCCCGGAGTACACAATGCCGTACATCAATATAGCATAAGGAGCTAACTGATGAGATATAGTGTACATAAACTCTGCTATAATCCTAATATTAAATTTAGATGTCAAATCACTTAAAGTAGCTGCATAATTTTCTAATACAACCCCAAGTCCGCCAAATCCTGAAAAAAAAGCTATGGCAATGAACCATCTTGTCGCATTATTTTTGGGATTATTTATAATAAAAATCGCAGCTGTTATCCATAATATCACAAACAAAATTATCATATTTTCACATACCCAACTTAAAGTATTTTACTCATAAAATCAATAGAATCACTTGCTATCTTCTCTATCATCAAGGCGATACAGGCATGTCCACATTTATAGATACAATCTTAAGTGATTTCAAAAAAGTATGTTCTTGTTAGTATTTTCACACTTATTATTTCAATATGGCATAGCTCCTATCTATGGTTATGATCGGATTGAACTGTGGGTGCTTATTCTTTATAGCTTCAACAACCTCTTTGGCTACCTTCTTCTCATCACATTCCGGTACCTCATGGGGAATTACCATATCAAAAATTACATTGCAGTGACTATCGTCTCCCACAATTCTCAAATCGTGAATAGACAATTCCAACCCACATTCCATTAATACACCCACAATCTGCTGCTGCACCTTCTGTACTACCTTGTCATCTATATTAATAGGATCCATATGCATTACCAGGTGAATACCCAGATCTTTTGATATTTCTTGCTCTGCCAAGTCGATCAAATCGTGAGCTGATGTAATGTCCATGCTGGCAGGGATTTCTGCATGAAGGGACACTACGCAGCGAGTGGGTCCATAATTGTGTATAATAATATCGTGTACCCCTATTACGCCTTCATAGGATAAAGTCTTCATGATAATGTCATTTACAAATTCAGCTTCAGGTGCCTCTCCCAACAATGGGTTAAGCGTTTCTTTTGTCAGATTGAAGCCTGAATACATAATGAACAGTGCTACTGCTATACCTATATAACCGTCTATAGGGAAGGTTATCCATATGGACAATATCAAGGATAGCAACACCACTGATGTAGTAATGACATCACTTAAGCTATCCATTGCTGTTGCTTCCATAGCTTTGCTGCCGATAGCTCTGCCTAACTTTCTATTAAAGAAGCTTAGCCATACCTTCAATATAATTGAAGCAGACAACAGCATAAAGGTTATCCAATCAAAGCTGACAGTCTCAGGATTCATCACCCTTTCCACGGAGCTTTTGATAAACTCAAAGCCTACCAGTATTACAAGGAATGAAACAACCATTGCAGATATGTATTCTATCCTGCCGTGACCAAAGGGATGTTCCCTGTCTGCAGGCTTGTTGGTCATTTTGAAGCTTGCCAGCGTAATGACCGAAGAGGCTGCATCAGATAAATTATTGATGGCATCTGCCATCACTGCAATACTGTTTATTAAAAAACCAATAGACAGCTTGCCTGCAAAAAGCAATATGTTCGCAATTACGCCAACAAAGCCACCCAAGTAGCCATATGCCTGTCTTACGTTGCTGTCCCCAGTACTTTCATAGTTTTTTATAAATCTTTTTATCAAAAAATTGGTAATCAAAGTAACACCTCGTTAAAATTAAGCTTAAGGTATATTGTAACACAAAAGCACCTTATGTATAAATAAAAGCACTAATTTATATGACCTTGGTCATATAAATTAGTGCTTTTATTTATAACAAGATTTATTGAAAGTTTTTTGCACTTGTTGTAAAAAACTACCCAAGGCGTTTCAACGAGGCAGGGGGATATATGCCCTCCTCCCGTTGCTGCAATCGGAACTCGCCACTTATAGAAGTGGGGGACATCTTTTTGCCTCGTTATAAATTTAATGCTTTATTCAATGCCTTTACGACTTGATCCGTTTGAAAAGGCTTTTCTATAAAATCAACAGCTCCAAGCTTGATAGCCTCTACTACCATGGTTTGCTGCCCCATTGCACTGCATATGATAATTTTTGCATTGCTGTCAAATGATAATATTTCTTTTAATGCTGTTATACCATCCATTTCCGGCATTGTGATGTCCATGGTTACAGCATCCGGCTTCAGCTTTTTATAAAGCTCTACAGCTGCTAACCCATTTTCAGCTTCTCCTACTACCTCAAAGCCATCCTGCGAAATAATATTTATCAGCATTCTCCTCATGAAACCAGCATCATCAACTATGAGAATCTTTGGATACATAATCATTTCCCCTTGTCATAAATTATCCCTCAAAATAATATTATATCACTATTATTTAAAAATTCAAACAATTATTTCAGATAATTGTTTGACCAACAATATTACTTATGCAGGCACAGGTATTAGATATCCTTATGTCAATGACAAAACTGCATTTCGGTGTCATTAAGTCATATAAATCACTTATAAGTTTTAGAATATTTGCCTTGCCACCCTTAATTATAGTAGACATTTCTCCTATGCTATATTCCAATCCGCTGGCTGTGATCCTTCTAAGCACCATATCGATATCTGCAAGATAATTTTCACTTTGAATAGGGATAAAAGAAAGCTGGCAAGAGGTTATTTCTTCCACAGCGCACATATATAGCCTCCTTTTTCTGTTTTGGACAATAGTTGTTCTGTCTCTATAGATATCTTATCCTCGTCTATATCCGGTGGTATAAAAAGACATTGTCCGCTGTTTATAAGCTTTTCTGAACTAAGCTGTCTCAAATCCTCTAGGGTCTTAAAGCAAGCATACTTAAAAACGCTGCTGCTCCTTATTGGCTCACTCAAATACAGCTCACCCCACTTGGAGTCTCTGCTAATCGTTCCTACAAATATTTGACCGCCTTTCTTGGTAACCCTCATCATTTCATCTAGGGCAGCTTGCGGCTTCACGATAAACTCAAAGGCAGCCATCGAGAATACTGCATCAAAGCACCCTGTTTCAAACTGCAGGTTATATACATCCATGTTGCAGAATTCTATATCAAGCTTCTGTTTCTCTGCCTTAGTTCGCGCAATATCAAGCATTTCGTCAGATATATCTATACCTATTACCTTGCAGCCCTGCTGCGCAAGCTTGATGCTAAAATTGCCAGTACCGCATCCCACGTCCAGGACCTTCATGCCAGGATAACTATCAAACATTCCAAAGGCCAGCTCTGTCTCCACTTGATCAACAAAGCTCCCCATTTTTGTTAGGTACCAGCTATCATAGCTGTCAGCTATTTTATCAAATACAGCCATAATGACTCCTCCTATAAACTCAATATCCATACCTCTGCAGTGTTTCTTCATTTATAACGAGGCAAAAATATGTCCCCCACTTCTATAAGTGGCGGGTTCCGATTTCAGCAACAGGAGGTGGGCATATATCCCCCTGCCTCGTTGAAACGCCTTGGGTAGTTTTTTGCAACAAGTGCAAAAAACTTTCAATAAATCTTGTTATAACAACGACAGTATTTCTGCCTTGAGATCCATGAATTCCTTTGAGGTCAAAAGCGCTCTCCCTCTCGGTCTTTCCAGGTTTATGACTATTTCCTTATAAACAGCTGCCGGTCTCTCTGAAATAATATATATTCTATCTGACAAATATATTGCTTCCTCAATATCATGGGTGATAAAGAGCACGGATGCCTCCAGCTGCTGCAATACTCCTAATAACCATTGATGCATTTTGGCACGCGTTATTGCATCCAGTCCCCCAAAAGGTTCATCCAAAAGCATTATATCCTTGGAAAACATATATGTTCTAAGCAGTGCCGCTCTCTGTCTCATGCCACCGGAAAGCTGAAAAGGATACTTATACTCAAAGCCTTCCAAACCAAACACAGAAAAAAAAGGGCTTACAGTTTCCCTTGCCTGCTGTTTTTTCATGCCCTTTATAATTAAAGGCAGTGAAGCATTGTCTATTACTCTGCACCAAGGCAGCAGCAAATCCTTTTGATACATATAGCTTACCCTGCCTGTTTTTCCTGTATAGCTTTCTCCTTCAATAATAACTTCACCACTATCCGGCTTCAAAAGCCCTGATACTATGTTGAATATGGTGCTTTTGCCGCTTCCGCTGGGACCTAGAATAGAGACGAACTCTTTGTTTTTTAGCTGCAAAGATATACCTTCAAGGACAGGCGTGTCCTCGAAGGTTTTATATATTTGCTTTAGTTCCAGCTTTATTTCATGGTTACTCCGGTAAGTAGTCATTGCTATATGCCTCATTTGCATTTAGTTTCGTATTGATCAGCTTGTTGTCAAACATCCAATTCGCATAGTTTTCCCAAATTTCAAGCTTCATTTCACCCCAGTTTACTGCATCTGCTATATATTCTGATGCAAGATACTTTTGGCTTGCGATCGCCAATTCTCTGTCTATTTCAGGAGCATACTTCAGTAGAATTTCCGCTGCTTCCTCAGGCTTGCTGATGCTGTCCTGGTAGCCCATTTCTGTAGCCTTTAGGAATTTCTTTGCCAGCTCCGGATTGTTCTTCAGCATATCTTCACTTGCTATGATAACAGGTGTATAAAAGTCTAAACTCGGATCAACATCCTGCATCTTTATAAAGTTAAGCGGGAAGTTCTTAAGCTCTGCCGCTATTCCATCCCATCCATAGTATATCCAAGTAAAGTCTACATTGCTTTGTACGCTGGTGAAGAAGTCAGCAGCTCCAATATCAACCATATCCAGCTTTGAGAAGTCTCCTCCGCTTTTTGCCATCAAGCCCTTCAGCATCGCTTCCTCTGCAGGAGAGCCCCAACCGCCGTACTTTTTGCCTTCAAAATCCTTAGGAGTTGCAATATTTTTTTCTTTAGGTGATGCAAAGCCTGAGGTATTGTGCTGTATGATGGCTGCAATTGCCTTAATTGGCAATGGTGTTTCTGCTGTTCTTGCATATGTAACCTGTTCTTGATAGCTTATTCCAAACTGCCCTTGCCCTGCTGCTATCAAATCAGCACTGCCGCCTTCTGTCGGCTGAATTATTTCTACATCAAGCCCCTGATCTTTGTAATAACCCTTTTCCAGTGCTACATACATTCCTGTATGATTTGTATTGGGTACCCAATCAAGTATAACAGTCACCTTCTCTAATGGTGCAGGTTCTGTTGGAGCAGGTGCCTGTGGCTGGTTCTGTGTGCAGCCTGTCACCGCAATAGTAAATATGAATATGATACTTAGTATAAGTATAAGCTTTTTCAATGTTTTTACCTCCTATTTCTTTCCGCCTCGATACTCCAAGGCATAACCAATCTTTGTGTTAATTTAACTAAATAAAATACAAGCATGCTTAAGGCAATTATCACTACAACAACCGCAAAGGTCTTGTCGTACGCATAGGAATTCCTAACTCTAGTCATATATATTCCCAGGCCTGCCCTACCGCCAAGCCATTCACCTATTACAGCGCCCATAATGCTATAGGTAGCAGCTATTCGAAGTCCCGAAAAGAAGCTTACCATTGCCGCAGGGAACTTGACCAGTCTAAATATCTGCAAGCTGCTTGCTTTCATGGATTTTAGCAAGTTGATAATATCCTTGTCCACCGAGGACAATCCATCCAACAAGCTTACTAGTATAGGGAAGAAGCATACCAAAACTACTACAATGATCTTTGGCAGCATTCCAAAACCAAACCACATTACAAACAATGGCGCCAGCACAATAAGCGGTACAGTCTGAGATACCACTAGTATGGGGTATATAGCCTTTTTTACTAGTTTTACGCTATCCATCAGAATAGCCAAAACAAGTGCCAATAGAATTGATATAAAAAACCCCGAAAAGGCTTCTATCAGTGTTACAAAAATATGATTATACATATTCGGCAATATTTCTATTAGTGTGCTGCCTATATCCATAGGTGAGGGCAGCACAAAGCGGCGAATCACTCCCATATCTACAGAAAGCTGCCATATAATAAGTAGAACAGCAAAGAACACAGCCGGGATTACACTATTTTCTATATTTCGCAATCTTTTCATTCATTGTCACACCCTCTGGCTTATAATCAATCTTTACCATGGACATAACTCTTGTGGCTCCTTCTTGAACACATATTTCTTGAGCCTTTTTCACTATATCCAGCAAATACTGCAGCTCGCCCTCCATGGTGGTTTCCATAGGCCCTACCTCGTATTTCACTCCACAGGAATCAATATATTCTATAACCTTATCAACAACGTCATATATTCTATCGTCGCTTACACGTGGCAAAACCTGAAGACTAACATTTACAACTGCCATTTTATTACCTCCCTTCTTAATTATTAGCAAAAGGAAAACAAAAAAACCCTTATCCATTCCAGATAAAGGGTTTATACGTCAAAGCGCATATTCTTTCCCTCCGCTGGCATTATCCAGTTCAGGTTGTATGGGTCGGAGCAGTCTAGCTCCCTCTCAGCCGAATTCCTTCAGCTCCCCGTTTTATTTTATTACAGTATCATTCTAATACAACGACGCTCCCCCGTCAAATGATATTTGCACTCATAACAAAATATCATGATGTTCAAATAGACATTAAACCTCCAATCTGCTAAAATATTTGAGGGTTAATGATTCTTTTTAGGGATGTTATTATGAAAAACAGCAAAGACCTGCCTTAATTGTCACGGATTGCAATATCAATTATAATAGCAATGTTCAGACACCTAAATACAGGAGGAAACCTGATAGGTGCAGCAATCTTGATGGGTACTGTAATTTTGGGAGCAGCCTATAACGAAATAAAGACTGCGGTCAAGGAAACTGTTACAATCGATGCTTAATAGGATCATTGAGGTCAATATAACACTTTATCGACCCTTAATTTTGTTACTTTAGATGAATCAAAATGGTATAATAATATTAGATTTTAAATTTGCATAAGGAAAGGTGCGGGTAAACTACATGAATCTAGCTTTTTTCCTTGTTTCTAAATCAGAGACTATATATCTTTCTCCCAAAAACACCATGAGGCAAGCCTTGGAGAAGATGGAGCATCACAGATATAGCGCAATCCCTCTGATAGATAATACCGGGAAATACGAGGGTACAATTACCGAGGGGGATTTGCTTTGGAAGCTGAAGAATACGCCGGGATTGTGCTTCGAAAACACAGAAAAAGTGATGCTAAAGGATATTCCACAGAAAGTGAATAACAAGCCAGTAAAAATTACCTCTTCTATAGAAGACCTAATATCACTCACTATTACTCAAAACTTTGTGCCTGTAATTGATGACAGTGGGATTTTCATTGGCATCATACGGCGAAGTGATATAATCGAATATTTCGCAAAGAAGTATTCTGAAATCATGTAACTCATACAAGGCTGTCGAGCAATTCGACAGCCTTTTTGTATGCCTTTATCTCCCTTTTGAATAAGCCTCTGTATAAATGTTAAAGACATAAACATATTGAGAAGGGGCACGTTCATACATTAGACTATAGGGAGGTATTTGAATGATTAGAAAAAAGAGGTTCACTTTATTAATCGTTTGGCTTATTATAATTTCCTTTGCGCTTTCAACTGTGTTAGCAATTTTAGTATCTGCGGATACAGAAACACAGCTTATCAATGTAGAAGATGCAGCAACGACAAAAGAGGAAGACTGGAGCACAATTATCATCAGTGCTGCAGGAGATGTAACCTTAGGCAGGGATGCAGACACCTCATACTACGGCAGCTTCGACCATGAAGTAGCGCTACAAAAGAGCAATTATTCGTATTTTATGAAAAATGTAAAGTATATATTTGAAAATGATGACTTGACCCTGGTTAATTTGGAGGGCCCCTTGACAAGTGCCACAGCAAAAGCAGAAAAGCAGTTTATATTTAAAGGCAAAGCTGATTATACGGAGGTGCTTAAGCAGGGCAGCATAGAGGCTGTTAATCTGGCAAACAACCACATGTTTGACTATCTGGATCAAGGCTATTGGGATACTGTTTCCAATCTATCGGCTGCAGGTCTTGGTTATTTTGGCTTTGAGCATAAGTACTTAACAGAAGTAAAAGGGTTAAAAATAGGTCTACTCGGTTTTTTGGGCTGGGACAACAGCAAACAAAAGAAGGAAGAAATCAAAAAAGCTGTAGACAGCTTGAAGGATGAAGGTGCAAGCCTTATAATAGCAAGCTTTCACTGGGGAGAAGAGAGAAATTACACACCCAACCAGATTCAAAAAGACTTAGGTCGTTATAGTATTGATGTAGGCGTTGATTTGGTATTAGGTCACCACCCCCATGTAATTCAAGGCATTGAGACCTACAAAGGCAAAAGTATTGTGTACAGCTTAGGGAATTTTAGCTTCGGCGGAAACAAAAACCCTACGGATAAAGATGCTTATATATATCAACACAGCTTCAGCTTTAAGAACAATGTACTACAGCAGGAAGAAGGGCAGGTCATACCTATTTCGGTGTCCTCAGTAAAAAACCGCAATAATTATCAGCCAACACCCTTGCAGGGTATTGAAGCAGATAGGGTCATGAATAAGATTAGGAGCTACAGCATTGGATTAGAGAAGTAATATTCTTTGCCTCTCATCATTGCACCACTTGCCATTACAGCGCTTCCAAGCAGAGTTGGTATTAATCCTTCTCGCATATTTTTTCCTCCTTGCATGCCAAATTTCATTATTATTTTGTGCAATTTATTTGAATAATAACGTAATCAGCAGCATTAATTAAATGTAACAAATCCATTAATTTCATGTATAAGAATAGTTATATTTATATTTTTTTGTGTACATACTGCATTTTTTGAACAAAACTTGGCAATAATTATGGATGTACACAAGTAGCTATATAGAATGTAAAAGATAAATATGTTTTCTGCACTTCTATTTCATTGTTGTACTTCGCGTTAATATGATTTCACTTATGTAAATTCATTTCGCGATATATAGGTATAATTAGGAGGTAAAAAATGGCTGACAAAGACTTAACTTGCAAAGATTGTGGTAATACTTTTGTATTTACAGAGGGCGAGCAGGCTTTCTATAAAGAAAAAGGCTTTGAAAATGAACCACAAAGGTGTGGAGACTGCAGAAGAGCAAAAAAAGCTCAGAACAACCGTGGCGGCGGCGGCAGAGACTTTAGAAGATAATTCTATGGTCACAGGAAGGTCATTGTAGCTTCAATGGCCTTTTTTTGTTTTGTGAAAATTAATAAATTGACAAACAGGATTGCCGTAAATTTATAGAAATAATTACTTTCATATAGTATGATTAATCTAAAATATCAAATAACTAGATTTAAAGTATAATTATCGGAGGTTCAAGATTGATAGGCTATGCAAATACCAACATAGAAATGCCATATATAATAGAAAAAAAAGGTAGAATTATAGCTTCAAATTTGGCATTTCTTGAATTATCAGGGTTTAGCTTTGGCGAAATACTTGATATACAATTTAATATAGTATGGAACGAATTGCTTCGTATTGATTTAAGGCCGGAATATCTTGATACTGAAGTCTATTTATTCACAAAGCATCTTGAAGCGAGATGTGTTTTAATTCAAATACAAGAAAATCTAAAAGCTGACGAAAATAAATATATTTTTAAAGAAATTCCCAACTCAAGATTTGAGGACAAAAATCAGTTTGCTGCAAAGCTAATAGCTGAAAATGATAGGGGGGTCGGAATATATACCGCACCCAATTTTATTCTCCTAAAAGCAAATCAGACCTATCTTGATTATCTGCCAAAACCTTTTAATACCAAGGAGCTTGTTTATGGCAAGTGTTTAAAGGATTTTGTTCCCGGCTTTGAGGGAAGTCATGGAGATAAAATATGGCAGGATGTTGTTGCTACAAATAAATCCTACTACTCAAAGGAAACAAAACGTCAATTACTTGGAGATGACTATAGGTATTGGGATAATGCGATTACTCCTATTGCCGAAAATGGACAAGTCAAATATATTGTATCTATTCTTGATGATGTGACAGAACGTGTTTTAAGCAGAAAGCATATTACAGAACAAGCTGAAATCGTAAAGCAGCAAAAAGAAGAGTTGGATGTTGTAATTGACAACATATCAGAAGGTTTAGCGATAATTGATAAATATGGAAATTATGTAAAGGTAAATAAGAAGGCTAAAGAGTATGCCAGCTTATCAACTAATATTGGTAAAACAGTAGCAAAAGTTGGCGATTCGTTAGCCTTGGGAGAAAAATATTACGATAAAAATGGCAATATTCTTTCGGTGGAAGAATTTCCTGGCACAAAAGTCATAAATGGTAGCAAAGTTGAAAGTCAAATCATTGTTTTGAGGCGTGGCAATAAGTCTACTTATTTTGAATATAATGCAAACCCTATACTTGATGACAAAGGGGAATTAAGACTAGGGGTAATTCTCAGCCGTAATATCACAGAGCAAATTGAAAAAGATGAATTAATTAAATCGCAGAAAGAGCAGCTAGAGACAATACTAAATAATATGTCTGATGCAATATATATTGTAGATAAGAACAGAGAATTTGTACTTATAAATGCTGAGGCTCGCAGGAAAGTCTTTGGTAATAATATAGTCAATGATTTTAATACTTTATATCATTCAATGAAAGCCTTTGATATGGACGGGAACGAAATACCCTTTCACATGTTGCCTACTTTAAGAACCTTAAAAGGTGAAACCATTGAAAATTATAGATTAAAAATTAAAGGACATGCTTCAGTATGGATTGCTGATGTTAATACCACTCCAATTTATAATGAGAATAATGAAATGTCAATGGCGGTTATGTGTCTTAGAGATATCACTCAACAGGTAAAGCTGCAAAATGAGAAGGATGAAGCCCTCGAAGCATCCATGAAGCTGAAGGATGAATTTCTTTATCTTATTACTCATGAATTCAAAACTCCTATTACCGTAATACACGCTGCACTCCAAACAATTGATCTAATTTATAAAAGTGAGTTAACTGAAAAGTTAAATAGATTTCTAAGCACAATAAAGCAAAATACAAATAGACAGCTTCGCCTTGTGAATAATCTTCTAGATATTACTCGTATCAGCTCAGGGCATCTAAAACTAAATGTAACTGATATAAATATCGTGTATATAACAAGAGCCATAGTCAATTCAGTTGCCTTATTTGCAAATCAGAAAGGAATTGAGTTGAGCTTTCATACTAATTTGACAGAAAATATCATATCATTGGACGAACAAAAATATGAGAGAATTTTACTTAATCTTTTGTCTAATGCTTTGAAGTTTACCCCTCAAGGAAAATTAATCGATGTATCACTTTCAATCAAAAAATATAGAAACAAAAATAACATCTGTGTATCCATAAAAGATGAAGGTATTGGCATACCGCAGAATAAGCAAGAGCACATTTTTCAACGTTTTGGACAAGTTGACAGGAGTCTATCTCGCCAAGCCGAAGGGACTGGACTCGGCTTATACCTTACCAAGCTATTGGTAAACGCTCTTCATGGGGTTATTACTTTGGAAAGCGAGGAAGGAAAGGGGAGTACATTCACTGTCTTACTTCCTATTACTAGAGTAGAAGCTCTTGAAGAAACTGCATTATACCACGAAGCCGAAAATCAGTATATGAACAGCGATAGTCGTATTGTTGAAGCCACAGCAATTGAATTCTCTGACATATACTTTTAAAACAAAAAAACCTAACCGATAAGCAGAAGGGACGGTTTTTTTGCCTCGTTATATTACCTTCCATAATGTCTTTTTTATTAATGGAGTAATCGTCCAGATAATATCATTTTCAGTCAGATTTCTTTTCCCCAAAAATAAAACCGCAAAATCAGTCCTTACTGGCTTTGCGGTTGAATTCTTTCAATAATCCCCTTGAAACACCATATCGGTATCCCTGCACAGATATTGTACAGCTTTTCGCCCTGTTTCGGCGGCAACAGGGAGTCCACCGGGAATCGTAAGTCGTTGCCCAGCAAAATAAAGATTGGATATGCTGTTAGGTTTTGAGGGGTAGGACTGCATTTTCGCACCTTTGCCCATAATCGACATCCATGAACCTTTGTAAGAGTGCAGATAGCGTTCATAAGTCAAGGGAGTAGCAACATTCCACACTTCTACCTTACCAGCGGTCTGAGGATATTTTTTCTCCAAAACATAAATGAAGTTTTCTGCGAGCTTTTGCTTTTCGGCTTCATACGTTCCGTTTATTTTCTGTTCTTTCCACCACTCATAGCTGTCACCCGCAAAGATAGATGTAACAGCCGTACATCCCTTTGGAGCATAACCTTCGTAACCCGCATAATTATTGATTCCAATTTCCTTGATTTCTTTTCCTGCACAGATAACCGGCATGTCGCAAGTAAAGATGATGCTCTCGTGAACATCTGATAGGTCCGCCTTGATACCTAAGCAAATAAAGGTATTTAACATAGGTTTGATTTCAACGCGCATTTTATCCGCCCACGGTTCTCTGAGCGGGCTATCAAAAAGAGTATCAATCGCAACCAGCGTATCTTGTGTGATGATAACCGCATCTGATGAAACTTCTGCACCGTTGATGATAATACCAGTCGCAGCGCCGTTTTTAATTATAACCTTTTCAACCTCACTATTGTATTTTATTACACCGCCTAAAGCTTCAAACCGTTTTGCCATCCTACCCGCCATACCAAGCGAACCGCCTATGGGGTATCCCCCGTCACTCTTTGCAAGCGTCGACAATGTGAACACCATGCCAGTTGCATTGTTATCATCACCAACAATGCTTCTACACAAGTTCTGCAGCAAGAGGCTTTTATACCTCATGGCATATTCTTTTGCCGTTTGATTCGCGTAAAAAGGCATTCTAAAAAATGCGGGAAGCATAGAAAACAGCGCTGAAATAGGAATGTTAGTCTTTTCTTTAACCGTTACGCCTCTAATATCGGTAATCGGCATGTCTACTTTCATAAACTTTCTCACATCCCTGCAAAGTCGGATGATTTCCTTTTCGTCCGCCGGTGACAGCTCGATCAAATGAGATTGCAGCTTATCAATATCCCGATGCAAAAAAGCCTTCTTTCCTTCATGTTCAAAGACAAAAAATGGATCACGATTGTAAATGGCGGTGTTGTCATCCAATGCGCCGATTTCGCGCCAGAGCTTATGCAAGGCGGTTTTAGGAGAGGAACCTGTCAGCCAGTGCATGCCGCCTTCAAAGAGATACCCTTTTCTCTTCCAGCTTGTGGATGCGCCGCCTGGAATGGAATGCGCCTCATAAATCGTCACGTCAAAACCGCTTTGGCGAGCATATACGCCTGCCGTAAGTCCAGCAATACCAGCACCGATGATAATAACCTTTTTCATCATTCTTTCCTCCTTATAATATCAACAATCCAGTCACTATCAGGACACGGCGAATTTGGATTAAGCGCAATTCCTTCCGCAATACCCTGAACAGCACACCAAAAAGCGATTGAAAGTGCATAAGGGTCTCCACTGCGAATCGTGCCACCTGCCTGACCTTTCGCAATCAGTGCAGAGGTCGGTTTGTAAATATCAAAACCAGCAAGCATTTCTTTGACACAACTAGGAGCTGCTTCGTTATAAAACGCCTGACTCATCAACACAAACATCTTTGCGGTAAACGGCTCGGATTTGATATAGTGAAAAATCTGCCTTGCAACATCTTCAAAAAA
>Ga0154410_1014_pt4 | contig 17227 bp, 14 predicted proteins | sample RifGroB2_FD_115914 | JGI IMG/M metagenome (GOLD analysis project Ga0154410, IMG submission 115914) | Clostridiales bacterium GWB2_37_7
ACGGCACAAATGTTCTTAAAGTTTATTGAAATGCTCAAGGATAGAGGTATAGAGGATGTAGAACAAATCAACAGCATTACATCTTCCCAAAAGATAAACCTTAAAAACACAGAAAATTATCATATCATCCTTTTGGTAAAAAACAAAACGGGGCTCAAGAATTTATATAAATTGATTTCCTTAGCTCATTTAAATTATTTCTACAAAAAGCCTAGGATACTTAAGAGCCTACTAATGCAGCATAGGGAAGGACTGATTATAGGATCAGCTTGTGAAGCAGGAGAAATTTATAAGAATATTTTAAGCGGTGTAGACGATAACACCATCATGAACAATGCAAAATTTTATGATTATCTTGAGATACAACCAACTGGCAACAATGAGTTCCTGACACGAAATGGTAGAGTAACAGGACCAAAGGAGCTTGAGAAGATAAATGACAAAATTGTTCAATTAGCGGAAAGGCTTGGAAAACCCTATGTAGCAACAGGGGATGTGCACTTCTTAGATCCTGAGGACGAAGTTTATAGACGTGTTATTATGGGAGGTCAAGGCTTCAGTGATGCTGATGAGCAAGCTCCTTTGTACCTTAAGACAACAGAAGAGATGCTTGATGAGTTTAGCTATTTGGGAGAGCAAAGAGCCTATAATGCAGTAATTAGATATCCAAATCAAATTGCAGATGAAATAGGAGATATCATACCAATACCAGAGGATACATTTCCGCCAATTATCGAGGGTTCTGAGGAGCAAATCAGAGAAATGACCATGAACAAAGCCTATTCAATATATGGAGAAGTACTTCCTGAAGTAGTTGAAAAAAGGCTGGAAAAGGAATTGAATTCTATTATAAAGCATGGATTTTCCGTTATGTATCTGATTGCTCAAAAGCTGGTGACAAAATCTCTCCAGGACGGATACCTGGTTGGTTCTAGACGTTCCGTAGGCTCCTCCTTTGTAGCTACCATGTGTGATATTACAGAGGTTAACCCTCTGCCACCCCATTATATTTGCACGAATTGCAAGAAATCAGAGTTTTTCTTGGATGGTTCTATACTTTCTGGAGCAGATTTGCCGGACAATACATGTCCTGGATGCGGCAGCAATTACAAAAAGGATGGTCATGACATACCCTTTGAAACCTTCCTTGGCTTCGATGGTGACAAGGAGCCAGATATAGATTTGAACTTCGCTGGGGAGTATCAGTCTGAGGCCCATAAATACACCGAAGAGCTGTTTGGCAAGGGATATGTTTTTAGAGCAGGCACCATAGGCACTGTGGCAGAAAAAACAGCCTATGGCTTTGTAAAAAAATACAATGATGAGCGCAACCGAAGCGTACATAGTGCTGAAATAAACAGATTGGTAAAGGGCTGTTCGGGTATTAAGAGAACAACAGGACAGCATCCCGGCGGTGTTATGATTGTGCCAGCATATACTGATATTTACGAATTTACACCTATTCAAAAGCCAGCTGACGATCCAGACTCCAACATTATCACCACCCACTTTGATTATCATTCAATTAGTGGCAGACTTTTGAAGCTGGATATATTGGGTCACGATGTGCCCACAATAATAAAAATGCTGGAGGATATAACAAGCTTTAAAGCTACCGATATACAATTGGATGACAAAAGTACCATGAGCCTTTTTACAACTACTGAAGCGCTGAGGGTTAATTTGGATGATATCGACTGTAAATCTGGAAGTCTGGGGATTCCTGAATTTGGAACAAAGTTCGTAAGGCAGATGCTTTTGGATACCATGCCAACAACCTTTGCCGAGCTGGCGAGAATATCAGGTTTATCTCATGGTACAGATGTATGGTTGAACAATGCACAGGAGATGGTGCGAAGTGGCATATGTGTACTAAAGGAAGTTATTTCTACCAGAGATGACATAATGGTATATTTGATATATAAGGGTGTACAACCTAAAATGTCCTTTAAGATCATGGAGAATGTTAGAAAAGGAAAGGGCTTAACCCCTGAACATATAGAAGCCATGCGGGGAAAAAATGTCCCTGAGTGGTATATAGATTCCTGCAATAAAATTAAGTACATGTTTCCAAAGGCTCACGCTGTTGCCTACGTTATGATGAGCTTCAGAATTGCTTACTATAAGGTGCATTATCCCGAAGCCTTTTATGCCACCTTCTTTACTGTTAAGGTGGAAGACTTTGATGCTGATTTATATATTAAAGGCAAAGAAGCAGTGCTGGCAAAATGGAGAGAGATAGATAGGCTGGGCAATAATGCTTCTACAAAGGAAAAGAATATGGCTACATTACTGGAGGTTGTATATGAAATGTATCTCCGTGGTATCAAGCTGCTGCCGGTAGATTTATATAAATCTGCCGCTGATAAATTTACCGTAACGGAAGCAGGTCTACTGCCGCCTTTAAATGCTTTGCAGGGAGTAGGGATCAATGCAGCCTACAATATAGCAAAAGCAAGAGAAATTGAACCCTTCTTTTCTATTGATGAGTTCAGAGAACGAACCAAGGTTAGTAAAACAGTTATAGAAATCCTAAAAAACCATGGTTGTTTTAAGAATATACCGGAGAGCAGCCAGATTAGTTTATTTTAGCTTGCATTGATTGGCAATAAGTGTTATAATCTTTTGTGTGAATATTTTTGTTATTTTTTACACATAATGTCTGTAACAGCAATTCAATCTATTTAACGATTTGTCAGAGTGGGATTTCCCACTCTTTTGTATTAATATGACTGCAGTAGAGTTTATTGCAAACATATTGTATAAACAGCATATTATATGTTTCGCACTAAACATTTTACATTGATTTCAAATAGTGTGAAATATTTTCCGCAATTCATATGTCGTGAAAAGTACATATTTGATAATACGAAATCAGACGCTTCAACTGATTTTGTAATGATAAATCTTTTTCAAGACATATATAGCACGTAAAAATAACAATGTGAGGAAGCGCATATTATTTTTTAAAAACCTTAGGTCATGATATGTGCAGCATGCAGAAAGGAAGTATAGAATGAGCAAAGTTAAGGTTGAAGATGTAGTATTTGAGATTTGTAAGCCGGTAACAGACAAACATAACTTTGAACTGGTAGAAATAGAGTACAAAAAAGAAGGCGGAGAATGGTACCTGCGTATATACATTGACAAAGAAGGTGGCATTACTATAGATGATTGTCAGTTAGTAAGTGAAGAGGTAAGTGAGCTGCTGGATGAGATTGATCCTATAGATAGTGCTTATATATTTGAGGTTTCTTCACCAGGTATAGAGAGGCCTTTAAAAACTCAAAGAGATTATGAAAAATCCATGGGCAAGCTTGTAGAAGCCAAGCTTTTTGCACCTGTAAATGGTAAGAAAGCCATAGAAGGCATACTTACGGGGTATAGCGATGACAACGTGGAGCTGGATCAAAACAACATTAAAATTGTATTGGATAAAAAGCAAATTGCCATCATTAAGCCCGTAATCGTATTTAAAGACGTTGATTAATAGAAGTTAATATTTATTAATATAAATTTTAAGGGAGGGAGTACAATGAACGCAGAGTTCCTGCAAGCAATGGAACAAATTGCTAAAGAAAAAGGAATATCTAAGGATTTATTGTTTGAAGCTATTGATTTGGCTTTAGTTTCAGCTTACAAGAAAAATTTTGGTACAGCACAAAATGTTAAGGTACTAATAGAAAAGCAAACCGGTGAGGTTGAGGTTTATGCTCTTAAGACAGTAGTGGAAGTGGTAGAAAGCGACCTGCTGGAAATCAGCTTGGAAGAAGCGAAATCAATAAACAGAAACTATGAATTGGGGGACACAGTAGAAAGAAAGGTGACCCCTAGAAATTTCGGCAGAATAGCTGCACAAACTGCTAAGCAGGTTGTAGTACAAAAGATTAGAGAAGCTGAAAGAGGCATCATATTCGATGAATACATAACCAGAGAAAATGAACTAGTTACTGGTCTTGTACAAAGAAAAGAAAAGAATAATATTTATGTAGATTTGGGCAAGACTGAGGGTGTATTACCTGCAACAGAGCAAGTAATGACAGAAGAATACAACATTAACGACAGATTAAAATGCTTTATACTTGAGGTTAAGAAAACTACAAAGGGACCGCAGATTATACTTTCGAGATCACATCCCGGATTGGTTAAGCGGTTGTTTGAGTTAGAGGTTCCAGAGATTCAAACTGGTGTTGTTGAAATTAAGAACATCTCGAGAGAAGCGGGTTCCAGAACCAAATTAGCAGTACACTCACATGATCCAAATGTTGATGCAGTAGGAGCATGTGTAGGTCAAAGAGGTCAGAGAGTTCAGACCATTGTCGAAGAACTCAAGGGAGAAAAAATTGACATCATACAATGGAACGAAGATCCTGCAGTGTTGGTGGCCAGTGCATTAAGTCCAGCGAAGGTTATCTTTGTTAATGCTGATAAGGACCAAGGCACAGCTCATGTTGTTGTAAGTGACACACAGCTATCGCTTGCTATCGGCAAGGAAGGGCAAAATGCTCGTTTGGCTGCAAAGCTTACAGGCTGGAAAATTGACATAAAGAGTGAGTCGCAAGCAAATAAATAGGGAGTGAGTACTTATGCAAAAAGTAAAAAAAATTCCACTACGGAAGTGCTTAGGCTGCAATGAAATGAAACCCAAAAAAGAGCTTATTAGAATTGTCAGAAGTCCCGCAAATGACGTAAGCATTGATAAGACTGGCAAGGCAGCCGGTAGGGGCTGCTATATCTGCCCAAATATGGATTGCCTCGAAAAAGCTATAAAAGCAAAAAGAGTACAAAACGCTTTGGAAGTACAGGTTGATGCTGAAGTCTTTGAGCAATTAAGGGGGCAGTTGAATAAGAGTGAATAAAATATATTCTATGTTGGGGCTGGCAAGTAAGGCTGGGAAGCTAGTGTCCGGTGAAGAGGTAGTAAGAAATGCTATAAGACAAAGCAAAGTAAAGCTGCTGATTATATCGGAGGATGCATCTGAAAATACAAAAAAAAGATTTTTGAATGCTGCAGAGTATTATAAGGTACCTGTATATATATGGGGCGACAAGGAGCAATTAGGCTCTGGCATAGGAAAAAGCAACAGGTCAGTGGTAGGCATCAATGATGATAATTTTACAAAAAGTATAAAATCATTGTTGATTGCTGAAAATCCGATAACACCTATCGGGGAAAAATCAGGGGGTGAACTGAATGAATAAAACGAGAATTTATGAATTAGCCAAGGAATTTAATACTACAAGCAAAGAGCTGATTAAGAAAATTGAGCATTTGAGCATAAATGCTCATAATCATATGAGCGCTTTAGAGCCGGAAGAAGTAGATAAAATAAGAAACTACTTTGAGGTAGGCAGAAAAGAAGCGAGACCAGCGGCAAAAAAAACAGCGGCAGCTCCCAATCAAGCAGCAGCTCAAGTGAAAGCTGCACCGAATGCAAATAATCAGAGAACCAATGATAGACCAATAGAAGCTAGACCAAATACACAACAAAGCACTCCGCAAAATAGGCAGCAAAATACACAACAAAACACACAACAAAATACACAACAAAATAGACAGCCTAATACACAGCAAAACCAACAACGAAAGGGTACAGCGCCTGCACATAATAATGCAGCTAATCAAGGAAATCCGCAGAGATCTACCTTTTTGAGACCTAATACAAATCAACCACCTAAGGGTACGAATAACAACATTCACTTTGAAGAGACGAAGGAAGAAAAAGAAGTAGATGTTCAAGTAGCAGTAAAAGATGATGTTAAAAAGGTTGAAAGAATAGGCAAAAAGCCTACATACCAAAAAACTCAGCCGCAAGGCAACAGATATGGCAACAACAGACCTTTTAATAAGCATGGCAAAGGTCGATCATCCTATGGAAATAATACTCCTCTACCAAAGCGGGAAGAGCCTGCAATTAAGAAGCCTATTAAAATTGGTGATTCAGTATCTGTAAAAGAACTGGCAGAAAAGATGAGCAAGCCGGTAGCTGAGATTATCAAAAAGCTATTAATGTTAGGTATAATGGCAACAATAAATCAAGAATTGGATTTTGAAACTGCATCTTTAATTGCAGAAGACTTCGGAATTCAAGTAGAAAAACTAATAGATAAATCTAGTGAAGAGGTGCTGTTAAAAGAAGAAGAAGACAGACCTGAGGATCTTAAGGCGAGACCGCCGATTGTTACAATCATGGGTCACGTTGATCATGGTAAGACTTCGCTATTGGATGCTATAAGAGAAACTAACGTCATGGCAACTGAAGCAGGAGGCATCACTCAGCATATCGGTGCTTATAACGTAACCATAGACGGTAAGAAAATTGCTTTCCTTGATACGCCTGGACACGAAGCTTTCACAGCAATGAGAGCCAGAGGTGCCAATGTAACAGATATAGCTATATTAGTTGTTGCAGCAGACGATGGGGTAATGCCTCAAACAGCAGAAGCTATCAACCACGCAAAAGCGGCCAATGTATCAATCATTGTTGCAATAAACAAAATTGATAAACCAGGTGCAAACCCAGACCGAGTAAAGCAAGAGCTTACTGAGTATGGGTTATTGTCTGAAGATTGGGGCGGGGATACAATTATGGTTCCGGTTTCAGCTAAGAATAAAGTAGGTATTGACAATCTGCTTGAAATGATACTACTTAACTCTGAAATGCTTGAGCTTAAAGCCAACCCAAATAAAAAGGCAAAGGGTACTGTAATTGAAGCTCAAATTGACAAGGGTAAAGGTCCTGTAGCTACGATATTAGTACAGGAAGGTACTCTTAATATAGGGGATGCCTTTGTAGTTGGACACACCAGCGGTAGAATAAGAGCAATGGTAGATGACAAGGGCAAAAGACTCAAAAAGGCAAGCCCATCAACACCGGTGGAGATTATAGGACTTTCTGAAGTTCCTGATGCCGGTGATATCTTCGTGGTTATGGATGATGAAAAGGATGCAAGACAAATAGCTGAGAAGCGTAAAGATAAGCAAAAGCAAGAACAGCAAAAGAGCACACAAAAAGTGTCCTTAGAGGATATATTCAGTCAGATCCAAGAAGGTAAAATGAAGGAGCTTAACTTAATTGTAAAAGCAGACGTTCAAGGTTCAGTGGAAGCGGTTAAGCAATCACTTCAGAAGCTGAGCAATGAAGAGGTTAAGGTAAAAACAATACATGGCGGAGTTGGCGCAATATCAGAATCTGATGTTATGTTGGCATCAGCTTCAAGCGCTATCATAATCGGCTTCAACGTTAGACCGCAGCCAGCAGCCGCAGAGCTTGCAGAAAAAGATGACGTTGATATAAAACTATATCGTGTCATATATAATGCAATAGAGGATATAGAAGCAGCAATGAAGGGTATGCTAGAACCGGAATACAAGGAAGTTGTGTTAGGTCATGCAGAGGTTAGAACAATATTCAAGGTATCCAGTATTGGCACAATTGCAGGTTGTATGGTCACAGACGGAAAGGTTACCAGAAGCAGTTCAGTTAGATTGGTTAGAAACGGCATAGTCGTTCACGAAGGAAGCTTGGCATCGCTTAAGAGATTTAAGGATGATGCAAAGGAAGTAAACAAAGGTTACGAGTGTGGTTTAAACCTTGATAAGTACAACGATGTAAAGGAAGGCGACATTATAGAAAGCTTTATAATTGAAGCTGTACCGAGAAAATAATAGTTAGGCTGGTGCATAGAAATGTCAAAGCATAGAAAAGACAGAATTAATGAAGAAGTCAGAAGAGTAATAAGTGAAATCATTATGAATGAAGTTAAGGATCCGAGGATATCAAAGTTATGCAGTGTTATATCAGCGGAAGTGACTCCAGACCTTAAATTTGCTAAGGTTTTTATCAGCGTCTTGGGTAGTGATGAAGAAAAGAAGAATACCCTGGCAGGTTTAAATAGTGCGGCAGGGTATGTGCGTAAGGAATTGGGAGCTCGCATAGATTTGAGAAATAATCCTGAAGTTCATTTTGAACTTGATAAATCCATTGAGCATGGTGCAAGAATATTGGATATACTCAGTGAAATAAAAAAGAAGGATGGGGGCAATGGAGCTTGATATATGAACAGATAACAGATATCATCAATAAAAGCTCAAAAATTGCAATAACCTCACATGTAGTGCCGGATGGGGACAATATCGGTTCCTCTCTGGCGCTTTGTCTTGCTTTAAAAAAGCTTAACAAAGAAGTATCTTATGTAATAGATGACAATATACCAGAGATATATAGATTTCTTAAGGGTGCTAGGGAAATAGAAAGACTTGATTCCTATGCAAACCTTGATTATGATTTAGTCATTGCTATGGACTGTGGTGATTTGGAACGCTTGGGTAAAGTAAAACAGTTGACTGAGCATGCAAGATTAGTAAACATTGATCATCACATCAGCAATACCAGGTTTGGAGAAATTAATCTTGTTGAAGAAAATGCTTCTGCCACAGCTGAGATTGCATACAAGCTGATTAAATCTATGGGTATTTTTATTGATAAGGATATGGCTGAATGCATCTATACGGGCATCGTAACGGATACAGGCATGTTTCAATACAGCAATACTTCTGAGGAAACTCATTCTATAGCTGCAGAGTTGATTATAGCGGGAGTAAGTCCATCAGAAATTTTCAATAGGGTATATCAGAACAGCCCTAAAGAAAAGGTGCTTCTTATGAAGGAAGCTTTAAAGTCGCTTGAGTTTTATTATGATGACAAAGTATCCTGTATTACCATTTCAAAAGCACAGATTGACAATATAACGAAGGATGATTTGGATACTGAGGGTATTGTAAACCTGGCAAGAGATATAGCTGGAATAGAAGCAGCAATATTTCTGAAGGAAAAAGAGCCAAATGTCATAAAAGTAAGCTTACGATCCAAAAACAAAATAGATGTCTGTAACCTTGCCAAAGAATTTGGTGGCGGCGGGCACACGAGAGCTTCCGGCTGCACAATAAAGAGCAGCTTGGAAGAAGCAAAACAGCAGATATTACAAGCAATCAAAAAACAAGTATAAGTGGTGAAAACAATGAATGGCATAATAAATGTACTAAAGCCGCCGGGAATGACTTCCCATGATATCATTTATTTTGTACGCAAAAAGCTTAAAATGAAAAAGGTTGGACATACAGGTACTCTTGATCCGGAGGCGGCAGGAGTACTTCCTGTATGTGTGGGCAAAGCTACAAAAGCTGTACAGTATATAACAGATAAAAAGAAAAAATATAGAACAACCATAAAATTTGGAATACAGACAGAGACCTACGATAAGTATGGTGCTATTGTGGAGTCAGTAGACGTTGAAAGCATTGATATGAATAAGCTTCAAGAGGTATTGCAGGATTTTAGAGGTGTAATTAAACAATTGCCGCCTATATATTCTGCCATAAAGCTTGCAGGAAAAAAGCTTTATCAATATGCCCTAGAGGGTGAAGCGGTTGAAATTCAAGAGCGTGAGGTAGAGGTTTATTCTATTGAAGTAGTCGACTATAACAAGAAAGATGAGGTTGTGCTTGATATAGAATGTTCAAAGGGCACATATATTCGATCAATTTGCTTCGATATAGGAAAAAAAATGGGTTGCGGGGCAGCCATGTGGCAGCTTGTTAGATTGGCAAGTACTCCCTTTAATATAGAAAACAGCTATACACTGGAAGAAATTGAAAAGGCTGCAACAGAGCTCACTATTGACAAAATGCTGATATCTGTTGATATAATATTTAAAGAGCTTCCCATAATAGAAATAAAAACAACTGCTCACAGTGCTGCTATAAATGGCGGACCAATATACGGCAAGGGAATATTGCAGGATGTTGAGCTATTTGAAGCAGAAACAGAAGTAAGAATAGTATGCGACAACGAGTTTTTGGGATTAGGTATCATAAAATATAGCAGTGAAGAAGATAGAAAATATATTAAGATAGATAAAATGTTTATTTAGATATTCGAGGGTGGTTTGGTGTGAGAATAATAAATACGTATGAGCAGGCTGCAGTAAATAAGTCTTATTGTATTGCATTGGGCAGCTTTGACGGTGTGCATATGGGACACCAAAAGCTGATAGAAATGTTAAAACACAATGCAGAAAGCTATAACTGTACCAGCATGATTTATACCTTTGGGGTGCATCCAAGAAAAATTTTAAAGCCGGACAAACCTATTTTCATGATAACAAACAATGCTCAAAGGGCAGAGGTATTAGAGGAAATTGATGTAGATGTATTGTTTCTTGAAGACTTTGCAAAAATTATGAACTTAAGCACAGAGCAGTTTTTTCATGATATTATAGTTGAAAAATTCAACGCCAAATGTCTTATAGTCGGCTATAATTATAATTTTGGAAAAAATGGTGAGGGAAATGCAGAAAAGCTTACTCAGCTTGGAAATCAGTATGGAGTAAAAGTAGAGGTTGTTTCTCCTGTATTGGTTGAAAATCAAGTTGTATCAAGTAGTTTAATTCGACACAGAATATGTGAAGGTCATGTTTATGATGCATCTCAATATTTAGGCAGGGCTTACAGCATTCAAGGCAAGGTGATACATGGCAAGAAAAATGGCAAGGCTATGGGAATTAGAACTGCGAATATTGAAATTGACAATGAAGCAATTGTTCCCTTGAAGGGTGTTTATATTACTGATACAAAGATAGACAATTACATGTATAAGAGTGTTACAAATGTAGGCATTAACCCTACCTTTAAGGGGCAAGCTCTAACCATAGAAACACATGTACTTGATTTTGAAGGTGATTTATACAGTCAGGATATTGAGGTTTACTTTTTAAAGCGCCTTAGGGATGAAATATGCTTTGATCGCGTGAATGATTTAATAAACCAAATTAATAGTGACATACAAGCAAGATTGGATTATAATAATTCTTTACATTAATAAGAATATATGTTAAAATCTAATCTGTTGTATTACCATTTGCTCAGTATATCGATTCACCAACGATACACTTAGCTTATGGTGAATAAATTAGGAGGTGAAAAACATGTTAACAAGAGAACAAAAGGATGCTATCATAAAGCAACACGGTATGAAGGAAGGTGACACAGGTTCACCAGAGGTTCAAATCGCATTGCTTACAGCTAGAATCAACTATTTGAATGATCACTTAAAAGCTAATAAGAAGGATCATCACTCAAGAAGAGGTCTTCTTATGATGGTTGGTCAAAGAAGAGGTCTTGAGAATTACTTAAAAGAAAAGGATATCGAAAGATATCGTGCGATCATGGATAAGCTTGGCTTAAGAGCAAAGAAATAAGTTAGAGCGGGAGACATCCCGCTCTTTTGTTTTAGCTTTCAAGACAGTATAAATTTTCCTTCAAATGAATAATTTTGAATGGTGTTATCAAAAGTTTTAAATATGAATATAACGAGGCAAAAATATGTCCCCCACTTCTATAAGTGGCGGGTTCCGATTTCAGCAAGAGGCGGTGAGCATATATCCCTCTGCCTCGTTGAAACGCCTTGGGTAGTTTTTTGCAACAAGTGCAAAAAACTTTCAATAAATCTTGTTATAAAATTGGACTTTTGTAAGATTTTTTTGTACATAAGAAGGAAATAATAAAAAATATATAGAAATATGTTATATCGAAGGGAGGTATATAATGGAAAGATTTACATTAGAATTAGCAGGTAGAACACTTAGTATTGAGATGGGTCGCATTGCTCAACTAGCTGACGGTGCAGTACTTATGCAATACGGTGAAACCAGTGTTTTGGTTACGGCTTGTGCTTCAGAAAAGCCAAAGGAAGGTATAGATTTCTTTCCCTTAAGCTGTGATTATGAAGAAAGATTATATGCAGTGGGTAAGATACCTGGAGGCTTTATTAAAAGAGAAGGCAGACCTACAGAAAAAGCGATATTGTCTTCAAGACTGATAGATAGACCTATCAGACCACTATTTCCAAAAGGCTACAGAAACGATGTGCAAGTAGTTGCAACAATAATGTCTGTAGATAAGGACAATTCACCTGAAATAGTTGCTATGATTGGTTCTTCAGCTGCACTTTCAATTTCCTCAATACCTTTTATGGGACCTACAGGTTCTGTATTGGTAGGCTTGATAGATGGTGAGTTTATACTGAATCCAACTATGGAGCAAAGAGAAAAGAGTCAGATGCACCTAGTTGTATCCGGTACAAAGGATGCAGTTATGATGGTAGAGGCAGGTGCAGAGGAAGTACCTGAAGAAGTGATGCTGGAAGCGATTATGTTTGCACATGACAATATCAAAAAGATTGTTGCATTTATCGAAGAGATAGCTGCAAAGGTGGGCAAGCCTAAGAGGGAAGTTAAGCTGTTTGATGTAAACCAAGAGTTAGACGCAGCAGTTAGAGCTTACTCCACTGAAAAGCTTTTAGCAGCAATTAGAACAGTTGAAAAGCTTGAAAGACAAGCAAATATTGATGCTGTAAAAGAAGAAGCAACCAATCACTTCGCTGAAATTTATCCTGATAATATGAAAGAAGTTGGCGAAGTACTTTATAACGTAATAAAAGAGCAGGTTAGACATCTTATAACTGTTGAAGGAATTAGACCTGATGACAGAAAGACGGATGAAATCAGACCTTTAAGCTGTGAAGTATCAGTACTTCCAAGAGTACACGGCTCAGCACTTTTCACCAGAGGGCAAACACAGGCAATGACAATTGCTACACTAGGTCCTATGGGTGATGTACAAATTCTTGATGGTTTAGCTGAAGAAGAAGTACAAAAGAGATACATGCACCACTACAATTTCCCACCTTACAGTGTAGGTGAAACAAGATTTATGAGAGGTCCGGGAAGAAGAGAAATTGGACACGGAGCACTTGCTGAAAGAGCTTTGGAGCCTATGATTCCTTCAGAAGAGGATTTCCCATATGCAATTAGACTTGTATCAGAGGTTGTAGCTTCAAATGGTTCATCATCAATGGCAAGCGTATGTGGCAGCACATTAGCACTACTTGATGCTGGCGTTCCGATAAAGGCTCCTGTAGCAGGTGTAGCAATGGGCTTGATGAAGGAAAAAGAAAATGTAGCCATACTTACAGATATTCAAGGTATGGAAGACTTCTTAGGAGACATGGACTTCAAAGTAGCCGGAACAACTCAGGGTATTACAGCAATACAAATGGATATCAAAATAGCAGGTATAGACAGACCTATTCTAGAAAGAGCTCTTGAGCAAGCTAGACTTGGCAGATTGTTTATACTTGATAAAATGAATGCAGTCATCAGCAAGCCTAGACCAGAGCTATCAGAATATGCGCCAAAGATTATATCTATGAAGATTGATCCAGACAAGATTAGAGATGTGATAGGACCTGGCGGCAAAATGATTAACAAAATTATAGCTGAAACGGGCGTAAAAATTGACATCGAAGATGACGGCCGCGTGTTTATTGCAGCAGTTGACAAGGCTGCAGGCGAAAAAGCCCTTAAAATTATTGAAGGCTTAACAAAGGAAGTTGTTGAAGGTGAAATCTATCTTGGTAAGGTAATGAGAATTATGAACTTTGGTGCCTTTGTTGAAATACTCCCTGGCAAAGAAGGCTTGGTACACATATCAAAGCTAGACAAAAAGAGAGTAGAGAAGGTAGAAGATGTAGTTAACATAGGTGATGAAATACTTGTAAAGGTTACAGAAATTGATAAGCAAGGCCGTGTAAACCTATCAAGAAAAGATGCCATCACTAGTGATGAACCTGAAAATACAACAGAAGAGAACAAATAAAACATAAACTAAGGTTTATGTTTTTCTCTTTTGATGGATATTATCAGATAATTTGTTGGAAAACATAAAAATTTCTGTAAATTCAAAATTTAACTAGCAGGAATTCTGTATTTTTTATATAATAATAATTACTATAGAAAATTACGTAAACTATTTAGCTGGATTTGTTAATCATAAATTGACTATCTAAATTTGGAGGGGTTTTTATGAAAAAGAAGAAAAACCATTTTACACTTTCAAAGAAGCTCATTACTTATTCTTTATTGCTGGTTATGATTCCAATGATTATTATGGGAGCCATTTCTACCTTTAGAGTTACAAATGCAATGGAAGCTCAGGCTATAAAAAGCATGAATGTCAGTGCGGAGAATAAAATGCATCAGCTAGATGAACAATTGTCCTTTATAAAGAATCAAGGATTGATCATAGCAGAGGATAAGACAATAAAAGAATCCCTTAAAATGGATACACTAAATGATGTGGTTTTACAATCAGCTGAATATAAAGAGCAGAAAGCAAATATCAAAGAATACCTAAGTGCAATTGTTGAAAAAAGTAACGGTCTTTATAAAAACATTATTCTGGCTGATTTAACAGGAAATGTTGTACAAGCAGTTTTTGATGAAGGAGTAAGTGTTCTACGTAAAGACTATTTTGCAAAAGCAATAGATGGCAAACAGTTTATAAGTGAAGCCTTTCTCGCCGCTGATAACAAAACAGCTATACTTGCAATCGGAACACCTGTTGTTGGAAGTGATGGCAAGCAAATAGGCGTATTAATCAACAAACTGAACCTAAATAAATTGACAGAAAAGCTGGTAGTAAAAACTCATGACTCAAATTACAGCTACGCAGTTTTTAACAATAGTGGTATTGTAATTGCACATGAAAATCCTGATTATATTATGAAGCTTGATCTATCACTAGAAAATGCAGGTCTGGAAAATTTAATTAAAGAAATGTTGAGCAACAAAAATGGATATGGCTTCTATAATTTGAGGGGTAATGAAGAATTGATGGCTTATCAAAAGTTGTCAAACATGGAATGGTATGTAGCTTCTATCTATTCTGTCAATGAATATAAGAAGCCGGCAGAAAGCGTAAATCTTTTTATAATTATTTTATTAGTTATTTTTATCATAACAGCAAGTATACTTGCATTTATTTTCTCAGGATATCTCACAAAGCCTATGAAGAAGCTTACAACGGCAGCTAACAGCATAGCTTTGGGTGATTTGAGCATTAAACTCGATAATATAAAATCACGAGATGAAATAGGCAGCCTTTATGAGTATTTTGGCACTATGACTAATAATCTAAGAGGAATTATATCCAATGTTATAGAGGAGAGCAAAGCAACAATAGAAAATGGAAAGATGACGGGAGATGAATTATCACTTTTGCAAGGTGCTATTGAAAACATCAATGCAGCAGTACAGCAATTATCTGCAGGAATGGAGGAATCGGCAGCATCCGCAGAGGAGGTTACAGCCTCTACAGACGAAATAACTTCAACTGTTGAAGAGGTGGCAAAGAGAGCTTACAGTGGGGCAGAAAAAGCGATTGAAATGAAGAGCCGAGCAGCTGAAATAAAAGAAAACGCTATGAAGTCAAAGATAAATACTGAGGAATTGTTAAGAGTAACAAAAAGCAAGCTGGAAATAGCTATTAAAGATGCAAAGGTAGTAGAAGAAATAGAAAATCTTGCAGGGTCTATACTTGAAATTGCAGGACAAACAAATCTTTTGGCACTAAATGCAGCTATTGAAGCAGCTAGAGCTGGAGAACAAGGAAGAGGCTTTGCAGTTGTAGCAGATGAAGTAAGGAAGCTTGCAGAGGAATCAGGGACAACGGCATCCAGTATAAAGGACATTATAGTTAAGGTAACAAGAGCAGTAAATAATCTGGCAAACAGCTCAGATAGTATTTTGAACTTTATAAATAGTGATGTTGCACAGGACTATGAGACAATGGTGCGTAACAGTGATCAATACAACAACGATGCTGTACTTATTGCAGAAATGATGGAAGAATTCAGCAATACTTCACAACAATTGAATGCTTCCGTTGCTCAAGTAGCAAGCGCTATAAGTGAAATAGCTACAGCTGTCAATGAAGGAGCAATGGGGGTAGGAGATATCGGTACAAACATTATTGATGTAGTTGAGCGAGCAAGCAAAGTCAGTGAGCTGGCACAGCAAAACTATGCCAGCGCAGAAGCACTAAGCAAACTTGTAAGTGGATTTGTAATTTAGATTTTCAGAAGAATTAAAAAAGCAGAAGCGTCGCTTCTGCTTTTTTAATCTAAATAATTATATTGACATAATTAGGAATTGGGAATACAATATATGTACTGTGCGTGTATTTGTTGAATAATAAGCATAATATTTCATAATAATTATAGCATAATGATTTTAAAGCAGTCAATACAAAAAGGGGGAAAATGCATTGGAGCTTAATCATATAGAATGGGAAAAGGAAATTTCAAGGCTTAACGAGGTTTGTGACAGAATTACTACATCCATAGCAGAAAAAAACAAAAGTTTAGATGAATACAAGGAAGATGTAATTGAAATAAGAAGAAGTATGTGGGACAATACAGCCCATGTATTATCTGGCGAATTCGATGAAAGTGTTGAAATTCTGCAGTACATAAATCTTATGAAGCAGGAAGAGAAAAGCCATCAGCATACCAGTGAGCAAATTAAAAAACTGGAAAAGATGCTGGAATCTCCGTATTTTGCACGAATTGACTTTGTATATGATGAATTTGACGACAAAGAAAAGATTTATATAGGTCTGTCTTCTCTGATTGACAATAATACCATGGATATTTTAATATATGACTGGCGTGCACCTATATCTAGTATGTTCTATGAATATGAGATGGGCGATGCTTCTTTTCAGGTTGATAAAAAAGTTATAAGTGGCAGTGTAAAGCTTAAAAGACAGTATAAGATATTAAAATCTAAGCTAGTATATATGTTTGACAGCAGTATAAAGATTGATGATGAGATTCTGCAAGAGATTTTAAGTAAAAGCGCAGATGATAAAATGAAGAACATCGTTATAAGTATCCAGAAAGAACAAAATAGAATTATCAGGGATGAAGATACCAGGGTACTTATCGTTCAAGGGGCAGCTGGCAGCGGTAAAACCTCCATCGCTCTGCATAGAATTGCTTACTTGCTGTATAGGCAAAAGGATCATGGCTTAAATTCAAAAAATGTTGCGATTTTTTCTCCAAATCAGATATTTAATGATTATATTTCTGATGTTCTGCCTGAGTTAGGCGAAGAAAATGTACATCAAACAACCTTTTATGAATATGCAAGAAGCTGCATAATACCTGAGATTAAGCTTGAGAGCATGCATGAGCAAATGGACTATATGCTTTCTCAAAATAAGGATACCCAGCAATACAGGCTTCGGAAGAACAGTATTGCATATAAGTCATCCCTTAAGTTTTTAGAAATTTTGGATGAATATTTGACCTTATTAAATGATCAC
>Ga0154410_1015_pt1 | contig 17084 bp, 17 predicted proteins | sample RifGroB2_FD_115914 | JGI IMG/M metagenome (GOLD analysis project Ga0154410, IMG submission 115914) | Clostridiales bacterium GWB2_37_7
CATAATCAACAATTCTTGTTCCATCCTCCAGATGTTCCATGCCTACCAGCATTTTCTTGATGTATTTAGGATCATGGAATGTAAAGAAACGAAGCCGGTATACACCAACTGCCATCATAAATCGAGGATAATCCTTCGTCCATGACTCTCCTAAAATGATGCCAAGCTCAAGAAAATCTAAAATACTGGCAAGTCGTTCGTAGTGAAGATTATAGGCGCTGTATCTGTCGTATATTCGAATTTCAATTTCGTACCAGTCTTTATTGCCAAGTCCCTTATTAAGATATTTTAAAGCATGAAGTCTAAGCATCTTGAACAAAGAATAAAAATTTTGATCGATATACAGGCATTTTTCATATAAGTCATTTACCCGCATATTACGATGCATAGGCTTGTCGGTAACTGCAACAAGGGTACCTTTTTCTTTGCCGGAGTTCAAGAGCTCCATAAAGGTACCGAATAATCCACCATTGTCCTCGTGTATTTCATGGATGACCTTCTCTAAATCTCCCATAGCACGAACCATGATGATGTGAGGAGCGGTGCGGATTTTTCCTATGAGAGCTGTCTGCTGGTCATTAATGAGCTTGCATAAAACCACATCGGATTCTTCTGCAACAACCAATATATCAATAATATCATTTTCATTTACGATATCCTTCATTTGGTTGGTAAGAAACAGTATAGTAAAGTCCTCATTTGTTCTTTCAAAGGCGGAGTCAAATTCGTGTTCTACAACAGCATCAAACTGTTCAATCATATAATTCTTTAGTCCTTCTATGTCTGAGCTTTCCAAAAGCAGCATTTTAGGGCCGCTGCGAACCAATGAAAACATATTAGATCCTCCTCGCTATAAACCTATTTTACCCCTGCCCAGTCGGTTATTGTCTGTATCGGCAGGGTAAGGATAAATGTGATATCTTGTGGATTCCAATTCCACTAAATTAATGCCGGTTATGCCGTTAAGATATAATCTTCCCTCAGTGAAACCGCTCTTTTGAGTTAGGTTATGTCCAAACAGATTGTAGGCTGATGATTTTTTGATAAGCTCTGCAGGGTCATGGGCTATGGCAAATTCCAGTCCCTCAATATGAACTATTTCGGATGTTGCAATAATATGACTTCTTTGACAAAGCTTTTGGACTGTCTGCAAATCATCATGATTGCCTAAGGCTATATATAGCTTGGCCGCACTTGATTGCTCCAGTATTTTTATCAGCTTTTTTACGTCCCTCTCATATCGCCAAAGTGAACCGGGAAAAAGCTCCAGCTTGATATTATCCACCAAGTCTCCGGTATGTACAATGTAATCAGGCTTAAGAATGCCTATAAGCCTTGCCAGCTCCCCGAAGAAGGAAGAAGGCGTATCAGATATATGCAAGAGCTTTTTACCTCTTAGTTCATTTTCACGGAGATCAGCAGGTACTCTGCCTATCATATAGTAGAATAATTCCTTCATATTATTCATTCGTAACCCTCATTTTAACTCATCTTTACAATAATTATAGCACTCTCTGACCGGTAGTTGTATAGTAGTGCTTTTTCAAATATTGCAAATAAACAAAAAACATCAAGTGTGCAGTCATACTGCATAGTAAGCCAAGTTATGGTAGAATATATCTGATAATGAATTGTCTTCAATCGGAGCAAAATAATATTGTTAGTTATAAAGAGGTGCAAATGAAAGCGTATAAATTTGTTTATAACAATAAAGAGTATAAACTTAGTGAAGAAAATTGCAGTGATATATTAAATGATGAAGAACATCCTGTCACAGGAATTGAAAAAACTAAAATAATCGAATTGCTATGTCAACAAGAAGCACATGAGTTTGATATTGAGTATTATGACCAGCCCTGTCAAAATTGCCTGGCCGGTGTAAAAGAAAAGAGCAAGTATTTCAAGTTCCTTGAATATCACTTTTTTATTTACACGAAGAAAGGAAAATATGTCACAAGCAGCATTTCAAATGAGGCTGAAGAAAGAACCTTTAATATGCTTTTAAAGCAAGGTATTGTAGATAATAGTTATTTTGTATGTGTAATTGCTTGTGTTGAATGTGGAGATTATTCCGTAGAAATTTCGCAGTGTGAGGTTTAGTAAGAGTTTATTAATTCGTTTAATGATGCACATATTATATTTAGAATATACGGTGCGAAGCGAGATATTAGAAGGAGAAATGTATGGCAAAGTTTTTACCTATAAGTATAGAGGATATGAAGGAAAGAGGCTGGGAGCAATTGGATTTCGTTCTGGTTTCCGGTGATGCTTATGTGGACCACCCATCCTTTGGAACTGCTGTTATTGGAAGGGTTCTGGAAAACAGAGGCTACAAGGTGGGCATCATAGCACAGCCAGAGTGGGAAAATAATGAAGCTTTTATGATTCTAGGAAAGCCAAAACTTGGGTTTTTGATAACTGCAGGAAATATAGATTCTATGGTAAACCATTATACAGTAGCAAAAAAGAAGAGAAGTGACGACCTTTACTCCCCTGGGGGCAAAGGTGGTTATAGGCCTGATAGGGCTACTATCGTATATTCCAATAGAGTCAAAGAAATTTATAGCGATGTTCCTATCATTTTAGGCGGAATCGAGGCAAGTTTAAGAAGATTTGCCCATTATGACTATTGGTCTAATAAGGTAAGGAGATCCATACTTCTGGATGCAAAGGCGGACATTCTGGTTTATGGTATGGGTGAGCGACAGATCATAGAAATTGCAGAGGCATTGGAAAGTGGAATACCCGTAAAGGAAATAACCTTTATAAGTGGAACGGTATATAAAACCAAAGACAAAGAAAGACCTTATCAGCCTTTGTTTTTACCACATTATGATGAAATACTGGCTTCAAAGGAAAAGTATGCTGAGAGTTTTATGCTGCAATACGACAACATGGACGCAATTGTGGGCAAGCCTTTGGTGGAGGCATATAAAAACAACTATGTGGTTCAGAATCCGCCCCATGAGCCTATGCCGCAATCTGAGCTGGATAGCATCTATTCTCTTCCTTTTATGAGAGCCTATCATCCGATATATGAGAAAAAAGGTGGAATACCAGCTATAAAAGAAGTAAAGTTTAGCTTAATAAGCAATAGAGGTTGTTTTGGGAATTGTAACTTCTGTGCCATTACCTTCCATCAAGGCAGGGTAGTGCAGTCAAGAAGCCATAGATCAATACTTTCAGAAGCGGAGAAGTTTGTATGGGAGCCTGATTTTAAAGGATATATCCATGATGTGGGAGGACCGACAGCTAATTTTAGACACAGGGCCTGTGATAAGCAAGTAAAGCATGGGGTTTGCAAGGATAGGCAATGCTTATTTCCAAATCCATGCAAGCAGCTTAAGATAGATCATAAAGATTATTTAAAGCTTTTGAGAAACTTAAGGCAGCTACCCAACGTCAAAAAGGTGTTCATACGTTCTGGACTAAGATACGATTATCTTATTCACGATAAAAATGATGAGTTTTTCAAAGAGCTTTGCCAGCATCATATCAGTGGACAGCTGAAGGTTGCACCGGAGCACGTATCCTCTGAGGTACTGAGGAAAATGGGCAAGCCCCAAAGAGAAGTTTATGACAAATTTGTTAAGAAGTATCATAAGATAAATGAAGACTTGGGTATGAAACAATTTCTCGTTCCATATCTGATGTCAAGTCATCCGGGTTCAGATCTGAATGAAGCCATTGAGCTAGCCGAGTATTTAAGAGATCTGGGGCATATGCCGGAACAGGTTCAAGATTTCTATCCGACTCCCGGGACTTTATCTACATGTATGTATTATACGGAGCTGGACCCAAGAACCATGGAGAAGGTATATGTACCGAAGTCTGCACACGAAAAGGCGATGCAGAGAGCTTTGATTCAATATCGCAAGCCGCAAAACTACAATTTGGTTTATGAAGCCTTAGTTAAAGCTGGCAGAACTGATTTAATAGGCTTCGATAAAAAATGCCTTTTAAGACCAAGACAGGCAGCCAATACACATCAACCAAACAAGCCAACTGTGAATGATAAGAAAAAAATTGGCAATAAAAACAGAGGAAGCAAAATGAATTCAAACACCAAAGGCAGGAAGAGCAGATAGATAAATATCAAATACATGCTTTAGACAAAGAATCTTCATTTTGTTCTGTGTGAAAGTAAAGCAAAGCTTGTTAACTGTAGTAATTAGAGCGGCAGAAAGGGGAAGCTGAAATGTTAAAGCTGGATAAGAAACAGTACTGGATAATTGGACTATGCACAGTAATTTTATCATTTATAATGCTCTTTATTGGCATTAAGGTGATTGCGGCAAGTCAAGTAAGTATAGAAAATGTCCTTGCATACATCGTTTTTTCACTATTGGTAGGAGGCGTAGCTTCCGCATTGATCTTCTTTAGACTGAAAATCGCATTTCTATCTTATATAGCAGGATTATTATTGGGATTCGTTTTAATGTATAGGACATTCCTATATGACATGTCAGGTTGGGGTGATTTAATAGGAGTAATATCCTTACTGATATGGACCATAATAGGACTAGGTACAGGGTTACTGGTACAGCTGGCATTTTATTTATTTAAGAAGTACAAAAGCACGTAACTCCCCTCCAAGCATTGATTGCCAATAGATTTTATAATATTCATTCATAATATGAAGATCTTTGTTTATATACAGCATGCTCAAATAAAAATTTAATTAGTATTTTTGATTGACAACGACCTTGTTCTCATGTAGAATCTCTATAATATTAATATTAAGAAGGCAATGATAGAGAATAGTAGTGAAACAATGTTTTAAGAGAGTGGGTCATTTGGTGAGAGACCTGTAAACTAGTTTTGCGAACCCGCTCTGGAGCAGGTGGCGATTAAGTCACTACGTTTTAATCACGATACGATTATTGAGTGAGCCACTATGGCTAACAAGGGTGGTACCACGGGTAAGTTCTCGTCTCTTATGAGATGGAGAACTTTTTTTATTGTATAGGAAAGTATAACTTTCCTATACAATAAAAAACCTTGATTTAACTGCCCGTGCCAGAATTTCCTCATTACATTCGGAAAAGGCACATGGGCTTCAAATGCGGCCGCAGCCGCCTTTGTTCTTTTTTCAGCTGTATTTTAGGTTAAATTGTCGAAATCATTGATGGAATGAAAGGAGCTTATTATGTTTACAATGGCGAAGTATAACAAACCGGATTTTAGCAAGGAGTGCTTTAAATCAGCTCCTGATGCGAAGATTGAAGCTGTAGCAATAAAGGGAGTCGCACCGGAGGATTTCCATGCAACCTCAGTATATCCAGAATACTACAAGGTCAATGGCTGCTGGATTTTACCTGAAAATGTCCGAATGGACTGTGTGCCCGTATTAATAGATGAGAGTCATATTGTGGTAAAGGAATTTAGAAATTTGGAAGTAGGGGATCGGGCTATTGTTGGAAGAAAGGACGATGGCAGTGAAGGAATATTTCTACATAGTAATGGATTTGTAAATGAGAATAAGGAACAGGACGTATTTTCGTTTAGGTGTGGCAGGTCCAGAGAAACAACTTTCTCAAAGGATTATGAGAATTTATATGATTTGTTAAAGTATGAGAAGGAGCATGGGAATATTGTATGGGTTTTAGGTCCAGCCGTAGTTTTTGACTCTAAATCTCGTGCAGCCATGGCATCCTTGATAGACAATGGATATGCCCATGGGATTTTCGGTGGAAATGCTATTGCTACCCATGACTTGGAAGGCTCATTATTTAACACAGCACTTGGACAAGATATATGGCATCAGGATTCAAAGCCAAATGGACATTATCATCATCTTGAAGTAATCAATAAAGTAAGAAAAGCAGGCTCCATAGAGAAATTTATTGAGGAATACAACATCAAAGATGGGATTATGCATGCTTGTGTAAAGAACAAGATTAACTATGTACTTGCCGGATCGATTCGGGATGATGGACCACTTTCCGGCGTAATTTCAGATGCATATGAAGCACAGGACCAAATGAGAAACCATATAAAAAATGCCACAACAGTTATAGGACTGGCAACACAGCTTCATACAATTGCCACAGGAAATATGACTCCTACCTACACAATCAGAGATGGTGAGGTTAGACCGGTATTTATTTATGCTGTGGATGTTTCAGAGTTTGTGCTGAATAAACTAAGAGACAGAGGAACCCTTGAGGTGACAACGATTGTTGCAAACATACAGGATTTTCTATTTAAGTTGAACGATAAATTGGTATCAAATATTTCGTGCTAAACAATTTACATTCACTAAAATAGCACGAAACCTAAAATTGATGCAACAACGGGTTCAAGGCTAATATACAGAAAATAACAGTTGTATTTGCAAACAATAAGATGAAATGACTAAAGCAAAGAATATAATCCAGCTTATTTAGATAAGTTAAGTTATATTTTGTTCTAATAAGTATAAAAATAAATAAAATATAATGTAATATTTAGGGGTATATGCGTAAAAGCGAGATACAGTGACCTAGGGCTATTTTAAAAAAGATAGAATAACAGGTTCTAACAAATTCACTTAGGTGATTTTAAATCAGTTCATATCAGACTTGTATGCGACTTTCAAAGTAATATAATATATGGTATATTCTTATTAATGAATTGCACATGATATCATTTTGGTTCAGAACAACAAAAAATAATGAAAAGGTGAGGTAGTAAAGTGAAAAATAAATCTTGGATAATAATAATTGGTATTGTGATTCTATTAGCTGTATATGTAGTAGGTGTGCAGAGAAATCTGGTAAATTTAAGTGAAGAAGTAAACGCTTCATGGGGCGATGTAGAAATACAGTATCAAAGAAGAGCGGATTTGATACCAAATATTGTAGAGACTGTAAAAGCACAAGCTATAAAAGAGCAGGAAATCTTCACACAGATCGCTGAAGCAAGATCAAAGCTGGCAGGTGCAGCAAATGTACAGGAAAAAATCAATGCAAACGCTGAGGTTTCTTCAGTATTGGGGAGATTATTGGCAATTACGGAGAATTATCCTCAGCTGAAGCAAAATGAAGGCTTCCAAGACTTGAGAATAGAGCTTGAAGGCACAGAAAATAGAATTGCGGTAGCTAGAAAATTCTATAATGATGATGTAAAAGCATTTAATAAAATGGTAAAGGTTTTTCCAACAAATATCACAGCAGGTATATTGGGGTATGATGCATTCCCATACATTGAAGCAGAAGCTGGTGCAGAGAAGGCTCCTGATGTGAAGTTTTAGAATTAGTTATAACTAACAAAACATGAAATGCAACTCTAAAACATGATTTTAGAGTTGTTTATCTATAGAAAGTGTTTTATAGAAAGTAGAGGGCATGTGTATGAAACAAATAAAGAGAATTACAACTTTTACAATTATACTGCTTTTAATCTCAATGAGCTTTGGGATGGTTGCTGTCCAAGCGGCAGAACCCAAAATACCAAATCCTACATCTGAGTTTTACTTCAATGACTTTGCTAAGATCCTGGATCCTAGCACGGGTACTGATATTGTAAGCCTCGGAGAAAGTACCTTTAAAGCAACAGAAGGTGGTCAGGTTGTTTTTGTTAGTATTGACACAATCGGTGACTTTACTATAGAGGAATATGCAAATGCCCTTTTTAATCAATGGAAAATAGGTACCGAGGATAAGGGTATTCTCTTTCTACTCAGTATGCAGGAGCGGGAATCAAGAATTGAAGTAGGCTATGGCTATGAAGGTGTCTTAACGGATATAGAAAGCAATAAGCTGCTTGTTAAGTTTTCTGAGCTGAATCAAGAAGCGGGATTGGATGCTGCTGTAAAGACAATTTATCAAGATATAAGCACCATTGTCACTGGAAATGGCGATCTGGTTCAATACCCGGATTTGAACCGAAGCGAACAACAAACAAGAACGGAGAACAATTTTTTTAGTGAAAATCCCATTATGACAATGGTTCTTGGTATTATAGTAATCATATTAGTCATCATAGATTTCGTGTTAACAGGTGGCAGAGTGACTTTCTTCATTCTAAGAATGGTTGCTGCTTCTTCTAGAAGAGGTGGCGGCGGTGGTGGAAATTATGGCGGCGGCGGTCGCTCCGGCGGCGGCGGCTCCTCGGGACGATTTTAGAATAATGATTTATAAATTTACGTATTGACAAATCACAGAAATGAGAATATTATTAAATTAAGATATTTCGAAATGTGAAATATTTGGAGGTCGAAAGAATGCTTGATTTGGATCATATAGTAGATTTGTTAATTGACAATATAAAAAAGCTTTTTTTCCCGGAAGAGTGGATTGAGCTTGATATGAAGTTTTCCAAATTTGAGCTTTTCACGATGCTGTTTCTTGACAAAAGAAAAGAAATTACTATGACGGAGCTTGTAGAATATATCAATTCGCCAATGAGTACAGCAACGGGAATAGCTGACAGGCTGGTGAAAAATGGATATATAATAAGAGAACGAAGTGAGACTGATCGTAGAATAGTTATATTAAGACTTTCTGAAGAAGGTTCACAGTGGGTTAAAAAGCTAAAGGATATGATTTCTGGATACTTAAGCATGGTACTTAATGATTTAACGGAAGAAGAAAAGCAATTTATGACTGCTATCGTCTTTAAGGTAATGAACAAATTACAGGAAAAGCTAATAAAACCATCACCTGGTGAGCAGAATAAAAAAGATATAAGAAAAATAGAAATAGAATGAGTGCCCATTTAATGGGCATTTACTACACCTAATATTTCGAAAAACGTAGTATTCGTAAAAAGAAATAAAAATTGATATTAAAATACGAGGAGGATATAGCATGAGAATTATATTATATACTGGTAAGGGTGGCGTTGGAAAAACGAGTATCGCAGCAGCGACTGCGGTAAAGAGTGCAGAACAGGGATCAAAGACCCTAGTTGTAAGTACAGATCCTGCACATAGTCTTGGGGATTCATTGGATATGAAATTAACCAATGAGCCTGTGGAAATCAAGAAGAATCTTTGGGCACAGGAAATCGATGCAATACATGAGGTTGAAGAAGGCTGGGGAAAGGTACAAAAGTATTTTACTGAGCTATTTACAGCTAAGGCAGTAAAGGATATCACCACACAGGAATTGACAGTCTTTCCGGGAATGGAGGATTTGCTTAGTCTGCTGCGGATACTTAAATATTATAAAGAAGGACGGTTTGACACCATTATAATTGATTGTGCACCAACTGGGGAAACACTTGCATTGTTAAGTTTTCCTGAAATGCTCAGATGGTGGATGGAAAAGCTTTTTCCTCTAAAGAAAAAGGCTATTAAAGCTGTAGGACCCATTGCAGAGTCACTATTGAAGATACCTATGCCTTCCGGTCAGGTGCTTGATGAGATTGACAATATGTATTATCAATTGGATGAAATGAAAAAGATATTTTCAGATAGGGACATTACAAGTATAAGAATTGTTGTAAATCCGGAAAAAATGGTCATAAAGGAAGCACAGCGCAGTTTTACTTATTTAAATATCTACGACTTTAATGTCGATGCGATCGTGGTAAACAGAGTAATACCGGAGAATGTAACAGATGCATATTTCAAGGTGTGGAAGGATATACAGCGGAAGTACAAGGAGGATATAGTTGAGAGCTTTACACCGATACCGATATACTACGCACCTCTTTTTGAGACTGAAGTTGTAGGAATGACAATGTTGAATAGAATGGCAGCAGAGGTATTTAAAAATGAGAATCCAATTGAAATTAAATATAATGGAAGAGCACAACAGGTTGTCAAGGATGGTGAGGACTATATCCTGGCAATAGATATGCCTTTTATGGATAAGAAGGATCTAACCCTGAATCAAAAGGGTGACCAGCTTATTATAAAGGCTGGAAGCATAAAACGGAATATCACGCTTCCCAGAACTCTTCTGGATTTTTCAATAAAAAAAGCGAAATTTGAAGAAGAAATGTTGAAAATATGGTTTGGAAGTGATAAGAATGAATGAAACTAAACTCAAAAACCTGATAAAATACAAGATGAATGTCGTTGAATCTATAATTGACGGTTTGCCTGCGAAAATGTCGGAGGATGTGAAAAATCTAAGTAGAATAATACTTGAAGGTGTAAATGAAAGCCTTCAAGAGCAGAAGAAAAAACCTGTTAGTAAATCTAAATCAAAAGATAAGCTTGAAAATATAACAATAGATTAATTATTTATCACCACTTTACAAAAGTGAAAGTGTAAGGTTGATGATGAACAGAGAAAAATAAAAGTTTTGCGCTGTATACAATGCTTTTATTTTTCTCCTTTTTCTCAATAGCCTAAAATTTTCTAAAAATGAGAGTGTTTATAATTTATAATGTAACTTTTAGTGTACATTTCTTTTCATTGCTTTCCATTGCGTATTCAATTAATCTAATGGTGTTTTTGGCTTGCTGAGGTGTTACGATTAGTGCTTCATGATGAAGGATGGAATGATATATATTTGTATAATACCCCCTGTAATCACCATTTTCACTTTTTACCATTCCTTTTATATCTAAGCCGTTTATTGTTGTATTGATCGTTCCATATAAACTCTCGGGTTCTTGACCCCAGTTATGCTTGGTAAGAGGGGTAAGTCCTGATTTCAAGTCTTCTTCTTGCACATCCACGCCATATTTTACAAATGAGCCGTTTTCTCCAAGCAATATGAAGTGGGGAAGCTCTGCTCTTACAAGCATTCCAGATTTCAATGAAACCTTCAGCTTGTCGTAGTGTAAAATCATTTCAAAGTGATCTGTTGTTTTTGCCACCTGTCTTTGCATTCTCAAATCTGCCGTAATAGCTTTTGGAACACCAAAAAGATTCAAGGACTGATCGATCAGATGTGAGCCTAAGTCAAATAACACGCCTGATCCTGGTATATCATCCTCTCTCCATGCCCTATCCTTAATGTAATTTCGATACCTATCCATATGTATTTCACACTCTACCAGATGACCCAACATACCGCTGTCGATTACTTTCTTCACTGTTTTGAAATCGCTATCCCATCTTCGATTCTGAAATATGGACATCACCCTATTCTGTTTTTGAGCCAAGTGAATTAGTTCCTCAGCTTCTTCTGAATGAACTGTAAAAGGCTTATCTATAACTATGTTCTTACCAGCCAATAGTGCTTCTTTAGCTAGAGAATAGTGAAATGTATTGGGTGATGCAATAACTACAAGCTCGATTGTCACATCAGATAGTATTTCATTGACGTCTGAGACAGGCTTTGTATTCGGATAAAGCCTATGGATAGCATTGATACTTTGGGGGTTATTTGTGTATATTTTAGCTATTTCAAAGCCATCCAAGCTTGATATAATGGGGCAGTGAAAAACACTTCCTGCCATTCCGTAGCCTATGATAGCGGTATTTATTTTCTTTTTCAAATGATATCTCCTCCCATAACATTTCTAAGAATGCTCTTATAATATATTACTCAATATTTTCATTATATTTAATTATAGATGAATATGCAAAAGATATATTATTAGAATAAATGGTTCATATAGTAATAAAAAATCAGTTCAAAATGAACTGATTTTTTATTGCTTTAACATTTTATTGCTTCTTTAATTCTTGTTTACCGGTTACCTTACTTGTTTCATCCATTGTAAATGTAGATTTAGCTTCATCTGTAGTAAAGTATACGTTTCCATCAACTGTAGCATCAACTAATTCGAAGTCCTTTGCTGAGACATAGAGGTCACCTTTAAAGGTTCCGCTTTGAATTCTTGCTTTTGGACTATTTATAGTAAGTTTTGGTGCTGTTAATGTATATCTTGCAGTTACTTTACGGTTTTCATCTTGTGCATATAGCGCTATTTTGCGTTGTATGATATCTTTGCCGGCTTCATCTTTTTTACCATTTTTAAACTCACCATCCAGTAGCAAGTCCTTAGTGAAGGTTAAATCCTTTAATGTAGCTATAATCCATGTGCCTGTGTTGCTCATAGCCTTTTCGAAAGCAGCTTCATCATTTACAATTGAAGCTGTTGTTGTCACATCAGGAGTTGTCTCTGGTGGTGTAGTTGGTGTTGGTTCAGGTGTTGTAGCTGGCGGTGTAGTTGGTTCTGGAGACGGCGCTGGAGCTGGTTGTGTACAGCCAGCCAGTAAAGAAATCAATAAGACGAATGTTAATACTAGTACTAATACTTTTACTTTCATTATAAATCCTCCTTGTATAAATGAAGTTTTTGCTTCAAATACATTATAACCAGAATGATGAAAATTAATGTAATGTACTATATTTTCGATAAAATTCATTACTATTTTTATACAATTTATGTTATCTTTAAAATGATATCAGTAACTTAAAAAAATTATTGTTAATTTTTTTAAGTTCATGGGGTCTGTGATAATCAGACTGAGTGAGCTGCTGTGGATATACTGGTTCTGTTTTGGATTCAAGAAAGTATATTCTGTTGTGACATAAATTTGGTAGAATTAGAATATAATGAGGCAAATAGAGGGGGATTTAGATGGACAAAGCAACAAGATTTAAATCAATGGTGGCTTTCAGCTTAGTATTATCTTTTGTTTTGACGTTTTTTTATACAAGCATTGTTGTGGGACAAGTAGAACCACCCTTAGGAATTAATGAAAAGTTAATAGATATTTCTGAAGAGGAAAAGCAAATTCTACAGAGCTTATTTACCTTAACACAAGAGATCGAAATAATGGAGCGTGAGGAAAAGGTAATTAATCAAGAGCTGGAAATGGCAAATCAAGAGATAATCAGGCTTGAAAGCGTAATTGCCGGTGAAGAAGCTAATTATGAAAAAAACCAGGAAGCTTTAGAGCGGGTTTTTAAGATTTATCAGAAAATGGGACCAGGTTCTTACCTAGAAATAATAATGGACTCGGACAACCTGTCAACTCTTCTGAAACGCTTAAATATAATGAGAGATTTAACGCGCAACACAGGAAAGCTGTTAGAAATGCTAGAGGTAAGCAAGGATAAGCTATCTAGTGAAAAAACTCAAGTTGCTGAAAAGCTTGCATTGATCAAGGAAAGACAGAGGCAATCAAAGGAAGCCTTGGCTAAGAAGCTTAAGTTAAAGGAAGATAAAGATGCTTATTTGGCATCCCTTAATGCTGAAAGCAAGCTTTATCAGGAATATCTGGCTAATATGCAAAAAATGTTGAGTGAGCTAAAGGTTCTATTATCGGAGGCTGCAAAGGCGTTTTCGGGTATCATTGCTGATGGCAGCCTCCCTAGAGATGCAATTAAAATAACAATTTCTTTGTTTAATGTAAAGGGTAAGATAGATGAAGAGACCTTTAATAATATTCTTGCAAAGCAAGCAAGTCTTTCTGAAATGGAATTTGCGTTTAATAATGATGAAATCAAAATAAGTATACCAAAAAAGCAGCTAGTACTTTCTGGGGACTTTGTAATACAAGGAGACAACATACTAAGCTTTAAGCCAAAAGAAGGAAGCTTTTATGGAATGCCTCTTGAACCTGGATACATAGAAGAGCTGTTGGGTGAAGGGGATTTAGTCCTGGATCTTAAGCCGCTATTGGGCAAGAATACGCTGCAATCCATAAAGCTTAAAGACGGATATATAGAATTAAATATTAAGATTAATTTATTTTAGTAAAGATAAGGAAGTGTCTATATGATTGAAGCAAAAGGAGTCTTTTTAAGATATTCTGAGGGTACCATGGCTTTGAAGAATATAAATCTGAAAATTGAAGCCGGTGAGCTGATTTATATCACAGGCCCTAGCGGTTCAGGAAAGACCAGTCTCTTAAAGCTTTTCATGGGAGTAGAATATCCTACAGAGGGTGCATTAGAGGTATTGGGACAGTCTATGAATAAAAACCAATATGCTAAAATAAGTCAGCTCAGAAGGTCAATTGGACCTGTTTTTCAGGAATTTAGGCTAATAAATGGTCGAACTGCTCTGGAAAATGTCATCCTAGGTATGAGATTTCTGGACATCCCAAGCGGTCAATTAAAGGTAAATGCAGTTAATGCAATAAAAAAGGTAGGGCTAGAGCATAAAGCGCATTCTTTAGTTGAAAATCTGTCATGGGGGGAATGTCAAAGAATAGCCATTGCAAGAGCCGTGGCAAGAAAGCCCGCATTGATACTTGCTGACGAGCCTACTGGTAATTTGGATAAGGACAATGCCTTGAATATATTAGAGCTTTTGACTTCCTTCAAGGACAAGAATACAGCTGTTGTTATTACTACCCATGCAACTCATTTGATTGAGAGAGATATAAATGCGAGATATATACAAATGAGTAAGGGCAGCATTAATTATGAAAGGCTGGGCATAGCTATAAATGAAGAAACTATTTTATAACTTAAGCTACTTTATAAAAGAAGCAAAAACTACAATAAAGTTGAATGCAATGTCTAACTTTTTTTCTTTCTTAAGCACAGGTCTAATATTTTTTATTCTTGCTATGGTGATTTCAGGCTGGTGGATAAGCAATCAAGTTGTGGCCGCGATTCAAGGAGAAGCAGAAATTAGTGTCTATTATGTAGAGCGTATTGATAATATTGGTGCCGCACAGTTGGTTGAAAGGATTAAGGGTATTGATGGTGTTAGAGAAACACGATTGGTCAATGAGAGTGAGGCCTATAGGAGAATGGTAGAAGTTTTGGGTAAAGATGCTCGCGTCTTGGAATACTTTGATGAAAATCCTTTCAGCCCATTTATAGAAGTGAAGATACAAATAGAAGAAATGAGTGCTGTACTACGGGAATTAGGCACGATTTCAGGAATTGATTATGTCAGGGATAACCGTGAAATTTTAGATAAAATTCAAAATATAGCACAAATATTGAAGGTTATAGGATATTTAGTGATTACAGCCGTTGGGATAACTACATTGGTCATCATTTCTCATATTATCAGGATGGGGATTAATGACAACAAGGAGCAAATTAATACTTTGAGACTAATGGGAGCACCAGAAGGCTTCATTGGATTTCCATTTTTGCTGGAGGGTCTGACGATAACTATAGGAGGTGGAGTTTTAGCATCCGCTTTGGCAGCTGTTGCATTAAATTATGTATATGCTCAAGTGGCAGGACCGCTCCCTTTCATTCCATTGCCATCACGTGAAGATTTGACTTCGAATTTGATTGTCCTTATTATGTCTCTAAGTGCAGTGCTGGGTATTGCTGGCAGTATTTTTGGATTGACCTCTGCAAAACGAAATTAGAATATCAGAAATGGTTGTTTTAATGCCGAGTACACAATTTGATATAAAACAGTAAATAACAGAAGCCTAGGTTCTTATAGCTTCTGTTATTTTTACTATATGGATGTTATACTTAAAAATCGTCATTAATCAGTTTATCTAATGTATTTACATTTATTTCATACTGTAGCGGCATTACAGCAGGTCCTTCGATGATATCACCATTATAACTAAATCTCGAGCCATGACAAGGGCAGTCCCAGGATTTTTCGGCCGAGTTCCATTGCAGCTCACAGCCCAAATGCGTGCATGTGGTGTTTACCAAATGCAGAGCGCCTTGTTCATCCCGAAATGCTCCGATTCTTTCGCCAAATGCATCTATTACCTTTCCTTCTCCAAGCTTAATTTCAAAGTCATCTGGAAGTGGGGTGAGCTTGCCCTTTAGAAGTTCTTTGGCGACATTTAAGTTTTCTTTTACAAATTCTTTTGCTGAAGCCGTTATAGTTTTGCGAGAAGGATTGTATACATCTTGATTGGGGCTATTTCCGTGAAGGATTAAATCCTTCAGAATCACAGCTGAAGCTGTGCTGTTTGTCATACCCCATTTTCCATATCCTGTTGCGACGTACATATTGGGTGTGTCTGATGTAAAATGTCCAACATAAGGAATATCGTCCAAGGTCGAGCAGTCCTGAGTGGACCATCGATAAGGAATATTTTCCACAGTGAAGAGCTCAGCGGCAAAGTCAACAAGAGCTTCATAGTGCTTCACTGTATCTATTCCCTGTCCAGTTTTGTGATGCTCTCCACCTACCATAATCAGCTCGCCATGCTCGCTATTTATTAATCGCAAGGATCTGCCAGGGTCTTCTGCTGTTATATATATTCCCCCGGGATATTTTTCCTTTGCTTTAATTGCTAGAGCATAGGAGCGCTCAGGATAAATTCTGGCAAAATAGATGCCATGCTTATTGTAGAAAGGATAGTGAGAGGCTATTATCACTTTATCGGCAGTTATTTTCTTACCTTGCTTCGTTTTGATGACATAGGGATTATTTTCTTCTATATCGACAGCTCTGGTTTGCTCATATATACTGCCGCCTTTACTTATTACTTCTTTCGCCAGAGCCAGCAGGTACTTTCTAGGATGAAATTGTGCCTGGTTGTCAAAGCGTACGGCTGCCTTGATGGAGATATCAAGGGGGATCTTTTCTGCGTATTCTGCTTTTATTCCAAAACTGGAGGCTGCTTGGACCTCATCCTGTATCTTTTGTACATATTTGTCCTGTTGGGTGTATATAAAAGCTGATTGTGGGGTGAAGTCACAGTAGATATTAAGCTCCTTTGAAATTTTTTCTATCATACGGATAGCTGATTCATTTGCATCAGCATATTGTTTGGCAAGCTCCTCACCCATTTTTGTTTTAATTTTGTTATATATAAGTCCATGCTGGGAAGTGACTTTTGCTGTTGTATGTCCCGTCGCACCCTGTAGTATTTTGTCAGCTTCAATAATGGCAACCTGAATGCCTTCCTTTGTAAGTAAATATGCGCAAGAAATACCTACTATGCCACCACCAACAATGGCAACGTCGACCTTTATATCTTCAGCTAAAGCTGGATAGTTTGTTGTAGGCGTTGATGCCATCCAATAGGACTCTGGCGGCTTTGTAAAAGTCTTTATTTCATCTAGATTCATCATTTTTCCTCCAATGCTCAATTAAACAATTATTAGATATATTTATTTTTAACAATTGTTCCGGAAATATCCCGCTGTCAATAAATAGGCAAAAAATGCATAAAAAAAGCGATTGGATTGCCAATCGCTTTTTGAAAGGTTATGCTTCAATTTGATTATTTGCTTTAACAGCTTGAGATTTCTTGCTGGCTGTCATAAGGAATAATATCAGAGCTCCGACTGCT
>Ga0154410_1129_pt2 | contig 16756 bp, 7 predicted proteins | sample RifGroB2_FD_115914 | JGI IMG/M metagenome (GOLD analysis project Ga0154410, IMG submission 115914) | Clostridiales bacterium GWB2_37_7
TGTTGCCTCACCTTCTTCAGAGATTCTTACAGGCACATCAGTAAAAATATAGGGCCATATAAAATCGCCATTTCTTCTAATCTCTTTCTTTCTCTCCAAAGCTGGCATAACACTTTCAACGTAGTTTTTAACCTTAACTGTAGCCTTCTGATTACCAAATATCGGAGCTACTCTTTTACACAGATTTTCAAAATGGATTGGATACTCTGTGCTTACAACATGCTTAATAATTTCTTGAGCATATTTTGTATCGTCAGGGTACCTTGTGACAGACCAAATATCAGCTTGCTGATAATACTTAAAAGCATATGGATTTCTTGACATCTTTGTAACAGAAGCTTCAGAAACTAGTCTTTCAAGATTTACTTTTTGTTCTATTTCATCACTGCTATCTTGATAGCTATCATTTTCACGGTAATTTGCAATTGCAACCTTTATAGCTTCAAGTAATTTATTACCCTCAGTTATTTGATCCTTTACCCAATCTGTAGACCATATTCTGTGTATCTTCCAACCGATATCTTCAAGCACAGTTTGGCGTAGTCTATCCCTTTCTCTTGCCGTTCTTGCACTATGGTATGTTGCACCGTCGCATTCAACTCCAAGTACAAATCTACCACTAAGGGTTGGATGTTTTATAGCTAAGTCAATTCTATACCCCGAGCAGCCAACTTGAGTGGCTACATTATAACCATTTCTAACTATAAAATCGTATACTGCTTCTTCAAATGGCGATTCTACATTTATACTACTTTTGTAATGAAGTTCATTCTGTAGTACTGATGGACCATTTATCGCAAACTCTATATAAGATCGTAACATCCTTACCCCTTCTGCATTTGTGTTTTCCAAATTAATATCTGTAGGATGTATTGACCCAACTAGTTTCACATTATATTTAGCTCTAGTAATAGCTACATTCAATCTTCTATAACCACCATTACGGCTCAAAGGTCCAAAATTCATATACATAACTCCATTTGGATCTTTCGCATAACCAATACTAAATATTATTGTATCTCGTTCATCCCCTTGAACATTCTCTAGATTCTTTACAAAGAATGCTTCCTCATTTTCTTCATCAAAAAACTTCTCATATTGTGGTTTTTGTAATCTTAACTGTCTAATAGCACTATCTACGGCTTGTTGTTGAGCCTCACTAAAAGTAACGACTCCTATGGATCTATTTGGATATTTTCTAAAATGTTCAAAGACAAGTTGCGCTACACGCTTAGCCTCGTTTATATTATGTTTTTTTCCACCACGCTCATATACTCCATCAGATACATATTTGTACTCTACTCCATTGTCTGCAACCTTCTCAATGTTTGATGGGAACGTTATTAGGTCATGATTATATATTTTTGCATTTGAAAATGCTATTAAATGTTCATGACGACTTCTGTAATGCCATTTCAGAGTTCTTTCTGGCAATCCATTCAGTGCCTCTTCTAGTATAGAGTCATATGCGCCAGTATCGTCATAATCATCCTCATCCATATCCGTATCAAAGTCATTATCCGAAAGAGTAGTTGCAAAAAAGCTTGTAGGAGGTAACTGTTTACTATCTCCAGCAATAACTACTTGTTTTCCTCTCATAATTGCACCAATTGCATCTTCAGTGCATACTTGTGATGCTTCGTCGAATATTACTAAGTCAAAATCATACCCATCTGCTTTAAGAAATAAACTAACAGAGAGCGGAGACATCATTAAACATGGTTTCAATGCTGTTAAAAGATTAGGTATTAACTTGAAAAGTTTCCTTAAAGGCATTATCTTTCGCTGTTTTATTAATTCTCTTTTGAGTATTCCGACCTCATCTTTAGCCGCTGTAGCAACACTTGTATCAGGAAGTTGATCTATCAGCCTTTCTTTTATTCGTAGTCGAGCAATATCAAGCTGTATTTTGTCTAATTCCTTGAACTCTTTGATTAATGATTCATGAGATCTACTTCTAAATGAATATACAGCATTGAATTGAGGGATCATAGCATCCAACCACAGTCTATAAAACCTTTTTAAGAAAGTATTTACAATGAGATCTGGATTCATCGAGATCTCTTCAACTTTTTCTATATATTCTCTCAGACCCGCATCTCTGCATTTTTCTCTTATACTTCTAAAGTCTATCCACTCTTCCAGAAGGGACAAGTTGCTACGGCATTTTTTTATCCTATCCATAATTCTGTACAAGCTTGTTTTGTGTAATTCCGAACCGTCATTAAATAATGAAGAATACCACTTAAAATTTCCTTGCAGACATGCCAGTTTACTTATAATTGAATCCTTTTGTTCTCTTGCCCACTTTATAATCTCAGGATTCTGGCATACCCCTAGAATATACTCTTTTGATAATGAATAGCACTTTGCTTTTTCTCTAAGCTTTGTTGCCCATTCCAATTCATTTAGAATATTCGCCCAGTCAGTTTCAATTCCCTTATAATGATGTTCATAATTATACTGTAGTTCATCTTTGCTTACATCAAATGTGTTTTCAATAGTTTGCACCTTATCTAGTAATACAATATCAGATATTATATTGTCAAATTGCCTATTCTCTTTTGCATAATGCGAAAAACTCTCATATGCTGTTTGAGATGTAGATACATCATACTTTACAGCCTGAATTGTTTCTAGTAACTTATCAATATTTATATTCTCATTATTTTTGGTTTTTAATAATCCATTCAAAGTCTCAATTAGATGGCTATCTATGAGCTCATTAAAGCTATCTCGTGCTGGAATAAGGTCATTAACAATATTTTCTCCTGCTTCAAGGATATCCCTTAACTTCTTAGGCATAGTTTTATTAGTAAAGACTTCCCTAATTTCTTGTAGAACATCAAATGATTCTCTAACGCTATTCCAGTCAGTATTCTCTCCTGAATAATGTTTACCGAAATATGATTCTAACTTCTCTTGATGGCTATTGATCCACTGGCGTTTCTCATGAATAATTCTAACTCGTGACAGAGTATCTATGATTTCTTTTTGAGTTATTTCATCTAATCTACTCTTATTATTCATCAGTTGTTTTAACAAATCATAGTCAGCCTTTATTTGCTTTGATACACCAACAATGGCTTTAATTTTATCTAATAACGTTTTAATCTCAATGGAATCTATATCTCTTCCTATTATGTCATGGATTTTTTGACAGATATTTTCACTTTCTATTTTGACTAAGTTGACTACATGAGGTAATACTTCTCCATTATCTGCTTCAATTAATATTGATTTTATTTTGCTTGGTATAGAACTTCCGCTGAAATAATCTTGAACAACAGCAAAGCTCTGTCTATTTTTATTTAACTTATCCCAATCTGTATACTCTTCCATATAGATATCTCCAAGCAACTCATGGGCAATGGCCTTGTGATCGCATAGCCATTGTTTTTTATCACCGATTGAAAGTAGTTTGTTTAATACTGCAGTTATATCTGCATCAGTTGGTTTGTAGTTTATATCTTTGCAAAGTCCTCTTAATACCTTTTTATCCTTCTTGTAGCTACCCTTTATATACTTAAAAATAGAATTATATTCTGTATTGAATCTAAATAACATTTGTTTATAGTCAATATTTAATATATCTTTATTATATTTTGATAATACAAGCTCTGTATCTTCCTCCATTTCGTGAAGCGTAGACTTGATATCATTTATGAGCTTTTCTATTAAATTAGTTTTGTTGGTATCAAACCAAGCCGACGTGGGCTTTGGAGATTGTGCAATAGCTTGGACTAGTTTGCCTAGTTTCATGATTTCCTTTAGAGTAACGAGCTCTGTTAATCCAAAGATTTCTGTTACTATCTTTGCAGACTTTTTAGCTTCATCAATAGTGTTTGAATCTTCATTCAACTTTTTAATTTGATTATTTAAAAAGGATGAAATGATATAGTCACTGATTTCGTTATCTGCCTTCATTCCATAGGCATGTGATATTATTTCAAATACTTCAGGATATTCATTCTTAAATTTCTTTAGCAACTTATCATACTCTACATCCAGGATATCATTTTGATAAGTTGATGCAACCAATTTTAAATTATCAAGAAGTTGGCGTTGAACCTGTTGAGCATCTGTCATCAAGGTAAAAATATCAGCAAACTTGCTATTATCATACCAACTACGTGCAGGTCTAGGATTTTTTAATACTAATGCAACGAGTTTATTTAGACTTGTTAAATTACTGATTGTGTCGTGCATATCAACACCAATAAGTTCAGATACCACTTTGCTCTGGATTAATACTTCATTAAGTAACCTATCTGATTCATTAGCTTTTACAAGAATAACATCTGCTGATATTACAACATCTTTCAATGTCTTATAGGTATAATCATTTAGATATTCTTTTATATGAGCCATACTCTTTTCAAGCAAAATTATTATATCTTTTCCAGACAAGTCAAAAATACCGTCCTGATATTTATCAAGCAGTTGTTGTTTACTTGTACTATATTCTTCACTTAATTGTTTATATTTCTGTGCTGTACTAAAATAATTATCTGCGTTATCATTTACTAACCATTTCTCTGGCACCAATTTTGACTTCGCAGAAAGATCTAGAACTTCACATATCTCATTAATGTTTTCTATAGTAGGTAATATATCCATGTTCATTGTGCTTATAGAGTCTCCAACTGTCGCTAGCAAGACCTTGAATTCAGGTATAAGTTTATTTAAGTTCACTTCAATATCATGTCGTAATTCATGAGTTATAGAAGGAACACTGCATTCATACCACGGGTTTTCGCTATAATCCTCACTTAGCTTCCCAATGGTCCTTGAAAACTCTGATAGCAAATACTTATACTTATTTAATTGTATTAGGTCAACCTTATCAACATCGTTAATCTCAAAAACTATATCATCAGTTTCATATAGTTTAGCCAATTCTCCATTTGCTTCATAAATTGTTTTATTTAAAGGAGCACAAAGAGTATGGACCTGTTCTTGGTATTCATTCAATCTGTTACGCTTCTCTTCAAGCACTGAAAGCTTATAAATAGCCTCTTCTTTTATTTTTATTTTACGAAGCGATAATGAATTTCCTAACTGATTAAGAATATCCTTTTTATTAGCCTTATGGCTATGCATTGTTAGACAAAAGTCCTCAAGTCCAGATTGACTTAACCTTTTCTTAACTACCTCTAGTGCCGCCATCTTTTCTGATACAAAAAGTACTTTTTTTCCATCTGCGATAGCTTCTGCAACTATATTAGTAATGGTTTGACTTTTCCCTGTGCCCGGGGGCCCCTGCAACACAAAACTAACACCCTTCTTCGATAAAACAATGGCATCCTGTTGACTCGAGTCAGCGTCAACTACTTGAAATGTGTCGATGGGTCTAATTTTCTTGTCATGTGCAAAATTATTAAAATCATCAGGAAGCCTTTCAATTCCACTGTTATCTCCAGTGACTGCTTTTATTATAGGATTGGAAATAACCTTTTCCTTATTTTCTTCTAAATCTTTATACATGTTAATCTTTAAGAATGATAAGAGACTTAAACTGACCTCAGCGGTTACATTCCAGTCATTTTTTCCTGCAATACCAGATACTTTATTTATATATTCCTTAATATTATCTTCATGCCCATCAAACTCCGGTAAAATGATCCCAAAGTCATTTTCAAATTTGAATGCCAGATTCGGGTTTATTACAATTTCATCTTCGTGAATTTGTAAAATATATGGATCTGTCATAGATTCTATAGTTAATGTAACTGGTACTAAAACTAGCGGTGAAGTAATCACCAATTCTGAGTCATCACTTTCTTTCCATTTAATTAACCCAAATGTCAAATATAGAATATTTACACCCTGCTCCTCTATAGATGTCTTAGCCTTTTGTCGTAATGCTTTTAGAGTTTTCTGCTGCTCATTAATCGATCTGTTTGTTTCTATATCTCCACTATGTACAGCTGAATTAACCTCATTGCCTTCTTCATCATAAGTTACCTTTTGAGGATATGGGAACGCTAATTTATCTTCTTTATATACTAACCTCTCATATAGAACATCATAACTTGGCGATTCAATCAATAGGTTAGACCGCTTTGTCTCTTTAAAATTAATTAATCTATTTCGCTTACCTAAGTCCAATAGACGTTTTTTCCAATGTTCTAATTTCTCATCAATATTCTGCATACCCCGCACCCCTTAAAAATAATATAACTAATTATAAACTTCTGTCCTAGTGTTTCTCTTAACCTAATATTAAATATATAACCTATCTAAACACGCTATGAACATTATCCAACCTTCAGTATCTAGCGTGCTAATATAATTATACATAATAAGATATTAGTGTTCAATTAGCGTATACCAATATTATACAGGTTTGTACTTACGCTTATTCCATATATTTCTAGCCCATAATTGTAATTATCCTTGCTAAGGAATATTTTTCACGCCAGAATCAACATGTCCAGTGGGTACAATGCTAGATGCTGGCTCACAATAGGATCTTGAGTCATCAAAGAATATATGAGGTTTAAATATATCTAGCACTGGTGTCTTATCAAGTCCTCCAAGAAAGAATGCTTCATCAACATCAATTCCCCAACTCCTCAATGTTTTAATTGCTCTTTTATGCGATGGGGCATTCCTAGCAGTAACTAATGCGGTTCTAATCGGTTTATGTTCCTCATTCATGAATGCTTGTTGAATTTTATGAATTGATTCAAGAAAATTCTTAAATGGTCCCGGTCCTAATGGATTGTCACAGTTTGCAATTTCATTTCTTATAAATTCTTCAATGCCTTTTTCTTGATAAATTCTTTCTGACTCATCATTGAAAAGAACTGCATCACCGTCAAATGCAATCCTAAGTTCATTAGTATCGTCATCCTTATAATCAACACCTTTAAGTATTGTTGCAGCTGCATGACCATTCTGAAGTGCAACACGTACATGTTCAGATTCAGCTGATAAAAATAAAGATGATTTAAATGCCTTTAGATATCTGTATGGTACACGACCACCCGTGAAAGCTGCTCTAGTAATATCTAATTCATATGCTTCGATAGAATTAAACACTCTTAAGCCTGTATTAGGATTATTTTGAGATACTAATATTACTTCAAAACAGCTTTCTTTGCTACCTGGCATCCTAATATTCACTAGCCTTTTAATTAATGGAAACGCAACGCCTGGCTTTAAAGCTTCATTTTCATGTGTAACCTGATATTCAATAAACTCTTTTAATCCTTTTTGTTGATATATTGCATGACTATCATCAAGATCGAATAACGCTCTTGATGAAACTGCAATAACAACCTTATCCTCTAGGTTTAACGACATTAACTATACCCCCATTCCTAAAAGCATTATATAAAAGGTAGACTATCAACTATATTGGTGATTATTATTCTTTCCCAATACACTAGTTATTTTAGCAATTCCCAAACAATAACTGATGAGATTGCTTCTCTAATAACTTTCTTAACCTGTCTTGCATTACTTAACTTATCTGATACTTTCAATAGCCTATCTAAAATCCCGCTACTCTCAACTAGTTTTTTCTCTTCAATACAAAGCTCATTTAATTGTTTCAGATACTCGTTGTTTATAATAGTACGAACTGCTTGTACTTTTAATTGGTTGAATTTAATAACAGCATCGAAACGTGAAAATATTGGATCTCCCAGCTTTCTTCTTACTTCTTCCTCAGAAGCATAATTAGATGTACAAATGATGATAGCCTTTTCAACTTCTACACTATAGTTTTTATCTTCAAAGATGCCATCATCAAATAGTTGATAAAATGCACTATGAAAAACTGGATTAGGTTTATCAAACTCATCAAGTAGAATAATATTTGATTCTCTTTCTAGTAATTCTTTAGAAAAGCTATTTTGCGAGTGCCTTCCTCCAAATATGTATGATGCAAAATCTTCACTATGAAACATTGAAAATTGCTTTCTAAACAACTTTTCATTAAATATATCACTTAAGAATTTAGCAGTTTCAGTTTTACCAACACCTGTTGGACCATAAAACATTAGTACCAATGGCTTCTTAAATGTAGGTCTGCATAGTGGGTATAAAGCAGTTATCAGGTGATTTCTAACATCATCTTGTCCTATAATTTTGGATGAGAATCCATTATTTAAAACTCTAATATGCTCAAGGTCCATAGTATTATATCTATGTTTATAAAACTTAATATTCTTTTTTACTTTCTTTAGCTGCTCAACTATATACAGTGGCGGATTTTGCAAATAAATATGCTTAATATCAAATTGTGAAATAAAACTTACAAAACTTTGTATAGCATTTTCGCTCAAACCTGCATACTCATCTGAATAAGCTACTAAGCATAGTACCTTCTCTGGTTCTTCTTTGGCTGGATTATCTACCTGTTGTCCTTCAATCCTAAGTAAATGTTCCCACTTTCGTGCATCGCTTTTTACAGCTAATTCAACTAGTGTGGTTTTCCTGATTCTCTTTGGTAGAATTGTTTCAAACTCATTCTTAGGTCCATAGTATACATTTACTTTATTCATTTATCTACACCCGCTAGAATTACATCATACACTTTGAGAAATGAAGTATCTTGTACAGAGTTATTTACTATATCAAAGCCTGTAATAGATTTTTGCTTTCCTGAGAACTCCTGCTGCATGGTTAAACTTTCTTCGGGAATAACACCGACCTCAATCGCATGATAAGTCAACTTCATTTTTACCAAATCAGCTATTCCATAATTATTCCTAAATGCTTTAATATTAAATCGTAATACACTTCGCTCTGCATCGATAGTAACTATTAATTCATAGTAGCCCCTACCACTCTCTAATGCTTCATCCATTCTAGCTACATTTAGAGAAAAACCTTCTTCTAAATCTAAGTTTCCTTCTGTCATAATTAGATAGGGAGTTAACATCTTATAATATGCGAACGAATCTGGATATGGTGTAATCATGCAATTATTGAACGTAGTTATTATTTTTTTACCATCATTCTCATTGTTCGCTTTATTTATATAGTCAGTTAGTATAGTGTTAGATATTGCTTTTCTTATAATAGTATTTTTAACACTAGATGCTTCAACCGCACCTTCAGTTCCAACTGAAGCACCAATAAAAGGTAACCACTTAAAACGAGCCTTAGCTTCTGCCGTCGCCTTACCAGCAATTTCGATCGTCTTATCCTTAATATTTTCAGTAGTCTCTTCTAGATTACCACCGTTAATCATATGGATAAAATCTGTTGCTGATCCTTCATCAAAATATATCACTTTGACAATCATTTAATACCTCCTTGATATTTGTCTATTAGATAACTTTATCAGTAAAACTATATAAATTGGTTTATTCAAATCTAACTTATATATAATAAACGTTTATTATTCAGCTTTTATAAGTTGCTCTGCCAAAGAAGCATACTCTCTCAAATACTTAAATGGAAATGGAATCACAGTTAACATGCCATACCTTACAAATTCTACCCCCATCAATGGTAAAAGTTCCTTAAAAAATAGCTTATCTCCCTCAACCGCTTCTATCTGACGAACGACGCTTGCACGCTCAATATATGGCTGCATCCCAGCCCCTACTGTCCCAACATTGTAAATAGCCTCTTTCGGTCCTAAATCAATATAGTTAATATCTAGTACACCTGGAAATAACTCACTTCTCTTTTCCTGACTTCTGAGGAATAAATACAATAACTCTCCAGTATCCTCTAAAACATACTTAGTTAGCAACTTCTTTGCTGTCTGGCTTGATAACTTTTTTAATATTTCGGTCTTACTATATTCTACTTCATCTATAAACTGTTTTTTAACCTCCTCAAATATTATTATGTATTTATTAGAAATAACCCGTGTATTAACAATGTGTTCTAATGCTTCTTTAACATAGCTACCTAAAAACTTAACATTTCTATCTGCTAATGTAAGTGTGTCACCAATTGCAATCACTTCAGGAAGCGTAATCTGATTAGTATCTCTAATTAAGTTTATATTTCCTATCCAATCTCTGATTAAACCTAGAACATTATGATACACTCCTTTGGTCCCATCATTATGACCAAAGTAATCCATAAGCTTATCATAATCAGTCATATTGAATAAATCACGAACCATACTTTTTATTTCAAACGTGCCATCTGGATGAATTGTCATAAAATAATAGTGGTCATTATTCTTTATTCCAAATATCCAATCATTTTCATATCTAAAATCATTCCAATTAATGATTGAGATTCGCTTATGTGCAATATCTTTCTTAATTATTAATTCCTTTAATACATTAGCTGTTGCTATATCAGTATTCAACATAAAATCTTCTAAGGTTATGTGTTGAACTGCTGCCCCCTCAACTACATCATTGTGTGGATCATAGCTCATTTCCTCATAATACTTCTTATTATGAATTAGCTTAATATTTAGTTTTTGTTTTGAAATACGTTTGCCAGTTGATACTTCTACTCCAGATACTATTTTTCTAAGTTGTTCTTTAACTTTAATTAAATATAACTTTGATGTTTCATTACCTATACAATCAATTAAGTTGATACCACACGACGATACCGACTCCTTGACTACATCCTTAAACTGATTTAAATTTCTATACCTATATTCCAAGCATTTGTTTATCTCATATTGTTTTAGTTCAACTTTTAGATAATCTTTATAATCTTCTTTTATAATATTTAACACCTTATATAGCAAACCAATCTTTGTACATTCAAACTTCTGCAAATTTTCAAAGTTCATGTATGTAATACTTGCACGTTCATCATCCGCTGGCTTCATTATAAAGTTTTCCTTCTGATTTAAAGTTTCTTTATCTGCTCTCTTTATAGCATAGTTGTAATCAGCAAAAAGGTACTGGGGGTAGTCGTGAAACTGTCTCTTTTCAAACTTCATCTTCTTTCTTAAGGTTATAGATGACATTCGATGTGCCATCATATTTAAACACATATCACTACTTACCTTTAACTCTAAGCAGTCTAATCCCCAAATAAAATTTTCCTTATCTTTGTTAATCCAATCATTACGATAGCAAATTAATTTCCCAGTTAAATTGTTAAAAGATAAAATATCATTTAATGGATTATTAATTCCATTTAGAAAGAGTTGTAACAACAGATGTTTTGGCATCTGCTCAGCTAATATAACTTCAAGAGATAATGAATCTCCCTTTTCTTCATTGATTAGAATTCTTCTTAAATCATTTGGTATTATAGTGTCTTTTAAAAACAGTAAATAGAAGCTTCTCCCATATTCGAAGACTATAGACCTCGCTTTCAAAGTCATGAGTGGCTTGTCCAGCACAAAAGCGCCACCAGGGATGTATTTTTCAGATGTTGTAATTTTGTATATATCAAAATCCCTTTGAATCTTCGAAAAGTTAAAATTTACGCAGATTTCATTCGTATGCATCACTTTCATTAGGAAAAATACCTCCCGTCTCTGATTTGTTCAAAAATGTGTGGATCTAACAAACCAGTATTAATATCACATAATAGTGGAATCTCTACAATCCTACCAGCTCCACTAGTGGTAATATTATAATTATTAGATGAATCTGCAAGAATATTTATAATAATAGCGCGTTTACCTCTACATGCATCTAACTTTTGACTTATTTTAATCTTTTGCTCATCTGACTCTACAGTATAAGTTTCCTTCCAATGCTTGAAATCGACATAAATATCTTCACCTAGCTTATAATCAAAGAATTCAAATATATCTTCATCATCAATTTCTACCAATTCAATGTTCCAATATTGCTGTAGCAAATATCTACCTACTGCTTCTCCTAAAGCACCTTTATAAATATTATTATAAAGAGGTGGTGTGAGAATAAATTCATTAGCAGTAAATTCAGTAGCGTACCCCCTCTCCTTAAAATATTCTCGGACTCCAGGTATGCGCATGAATGAGCGAAGTCTCGCATCTTCTGCTGATACAAACTGCTTCTGACTCTGATCAAATTTAATAATAATATTCTTTTCGTAATCATCTTCTTGTGAATAAGTATAACTGCTAACTTTCTGTGGTGCTTTTATATACAGATTCTGAACCCAAGTTAATTTTGCTACATGTTCCGCCGACATAGTAGGATATCTAAGGCTTAAATTTCGAAGTCCTTTCCAATATTCTATATTATTATCACTCCACTTTCGCATCAAATCTTTTATAATTCTCATAGTCTTGATCGATATATTATTAGCATTATTTTCGATTATCTTAATCTCTTCATCAGTTTCTTCTTTAATTGCACTATATTCTCTTCTCTTGTCCATAATCGCTGTAAATTCTGGATTTAGCAGCCGATTATCTTCAAGTCTTATATCCCATTTTTTTAATATACTTTCATCTAAATAAATGTGGATATACTTATTCTTAATACCAGTTCGACAAATACGCCCAACTGCTTGTATCATGGTACGTAAAGCATAATTTTCTGCAGACCGCTTCCCATAAATTGTTCCCTTGGTACTAGAGAAACTACCCTCTATTCCCCCTAAATGACGAAATGCATCCTTGATCAACAAATTCCCTTCAACCCTAGATAACTCCCCACGTTCCATTAAGAACTCAATCTGGTAAATAAACTTAACTAAGTCCTCTTCAGTAATACCTTTTCTTATATTCACAAGCAAATTTGTTGGCCTTTCAAGGTATATTCCATCAAAATCTTTTTCTTCTTTACCTCTTGCAATTTCATTTACTATGATGTATTCCTTATTTGTCGGTTTTCGATATTGAATATTCTGTCCAGCACCAAGAGTCTGGTAAGCTGATAAAACGAATACTTTGTCACCATCACTAAGTCTCTTTAGAAGGTCTTCTTTCTTTCCGTCAAAATCTTCACTATCAATCTGCACCATTATTTTTTCTGCTTTGTATTCCTTATTACATACTTGAATAATGGCGTTCCCTAGATCCTTTAATAATTTGAAATCAAAATTGTTTTTCCCTTCCTTAGCCAACTTATTTGTCAAACATAGAAAAGAATGTAAGTCATCATTGATAACAAATGCTTTAAACACCTTTAATACATTTATGAAACTCTCCAAAGCATATTCTTGCCCTTGAAATTGTCTTTCTAACTTCTCTTTATACTTATCCACAAACACCTTTTGTCCGAATATATCAAATAAATCAACATCAAGATTCTGACTATAATTCACTAACGATACTTGAATATTAACGTTTTCATAACCCTTAATAAAATCCGTAAATTCATGTCTCAATCGATTTCTATCTTCATCGGACATTTCATAATACCCATCACCAAGTACTTTTTTTAGATACATAATATCATAGTTGCCAAGAACAGTATCCAAAGTTGCTGTAGCCGATATCCCTATAACTTTTGCTTTTTCACACATCTTTACAAGTAACTTTTCAGGCGAATCTAGAAAGTCGTATAGCATAATGTGAGATTGCAGATTATGGTCTGGCTCATCGATAAAATCATAGTACCTAAAGCCACGATTGTAGACTGACATATCAAATATTTCTACAGATAACTTATCATCTTCATTCTTCTTTTTTCTACTACTTTGACCTGATACCATAAGTGGCATCAAATATCTAATATACTCTTTTGATAGATGAAATTCCGAAAGAACTGTATTAATTGACTGCTCTAAAGTAAAATCATCATCACCGGGTTGCTTGTCCTCATCAACTACACTTTTATAGTTAAGTGCTACCTTGCCACTACCATTTTGAAAATAAGATACACACCCCTTTACACTTGATAAGAGATCAATGATATTACCACCATCTGTTTGCGGTTTTACCTTGGTAAACCGTATCCAGTTTTGCCTTGCTGCATCGTCATTCTCAATGGTTATATAAGAATTATCTCCAGTAAATATTGAATGAAATTGTAAATCATTAAAGATAAAATTCCGTTTCTTATCTTCAGTATCACTAAAGGTTTTATAGCTGTAATGCATTTTAAACTTCTTGTAAGTCTCACCTATCACTGATTGAAAGCCTTTTATTATCTCTTCGTTTGACTTTATTTTCTTACGAGAATTTTCCCTTTTATATTGGATTTGCTTCTTTGAATCGATCAATAATTTATACGGAAATTCTCTGGTGCTAAGTGCTGAATTAACCTGTTTAAATAAGTTTAGGTAATCTACCCGATTCTCTAGCCCCCTATCAATAATTCTCTTTAGAATGGTATCCTTAGTTGCGTCAAACTCATCTATGAATACAACTGCCTTATCAATAATAGAATTATTGTAGAAATTATAGGTGGGCTCAATAATTGTTGAATTTCCGAGTAGGAATTTATCCATAGACATAAATAATATCTTCTTATCTTTCGTAAATACAGCTGGGTATAACTCTCCAATCCATTGATATTCTGGATTTGTCTTTATTTGAAATAACCTTTCTGCCGGTTTGCGGAATTTTTTTAGATCCTTTTCAATAATGACACGAAAGGCACGTTCATATTGCTCTTTAATAGCCTTTTCTGTAGCTGTATATACTACTGATAATTTTTCATCATTTTTCCTATTATTCCACGTATTTACAAGCTTTACCGCACTATACAAATCTCGATATTCTTTATTATCTTTAAATCTTTGAGGGATATCCTTATTTATTCCAGCAAGCTTCTCAATAACACAGTTTGCATTAGCATCAATTTTGATACATAGTTCCTTGAACTTACCCCCCATTCCCGCTTTATTAAAACGCTCGCGTAGATCATCAAAAGGAAGATTCTTCTTTAAGGTAGTCAAAAAGAAAATCTTACCGTCAATCTTTTCATAATTATTAACGATAAACTCAAGTACATTATAAGTTTTACCGAAGCCTGTTGGCATATCTATAAGAAATAAGCCAGTATCCTTCGTATCACAAAACCGCTTAATAGCCTCTTGCATAAACTATTCCCCCTATAAACTAAATTCAATAATTAAATATCTATTAATTGCTATTTCCTCATCACATTTACATTAGGCATGTATATTCGACAATCTTTTTACAGCATAACCCAATTATAACATATATAGCTATACTTATTTGAACATTTTCGCTTCTCTCATTTCTGTAAGTACTCATTTTACAGAAATAAAGACATACCCTGACATTATTAGCTGCACAAGTAATTCTAAACCTGATTTTTTTACATATAAATTATCAAATAGTATATATGAAGGAGGATTTAATTTGTCTTCATTTAGATATTATGAGCTAGATAAACAAGGCTCAAAAGAGTTATGGTGTTCGCGAAACCGCAGTTTCCCAGTTATTGCGATACAAAAAGCCTGTGATGGCATACATCACAGGCTTTCTATGTAAAACTTACAAAATATGGTGCCAGACACCGCACTTTCGCACTTATTCCAAAGTTTCTTTGTTATCCACAATGCGCACTAAAGAAAGAAGCATAATGTTGCCAAAGCGGCAAAGTTATGCTTCAAGTCACACTTTTCTATGTAAATTATATTCATTTTTGTCTAATCACTCAAACTTTAATACAATTTAGCGGTATTGATTAACGCTAAATTGTTTTAATATCCTAAAAAGTGAACCTACTTGTTTATATTTATATCACATCTGACTTAACATATCTACAATAGTACCTAGCAGTTCATTTGCAATATTCAAGCTATCCAATCGCATTATACTTTCCTCAGAATTTCCAAAGCTCAAAAGATTTATACTACCATACCAGACAATCCTTTGATCAATAATTGCGAATTTCTGGTGAATATTTGATTTGAAGATGATTCTGGTTCCTGTATTGACTATAGTTCTAACCATATCGTCAAACTTAAATCTATCTTTCTCCTTATAGTCAGTTTCTGGTTTCGTAATTATTGTAAGTTTTCCACCATTGTTAATTGCAACAGCAAGAATACTTAACATCTGTGTTAAGCGCTTTTTTGCTATGTATGGACTAACAATGACTATCTCTGATTTTGCAGATGAGATATCATTACTAAAGACTGTTAAGAAGTTACTATTATCAAAAATCGCATTAACCGCTTCAAATGGTTTGCTATCACACTTTGCTGAATATCCTATAGAAGCATATCCCCTCAATCTTTTGTGATACATTCGTTCGAGTACCCCAATGTGTACATCCACATAATCATATATCTGTACTTCAGTCTTGTTTTCGAATAACCTATGTAATCTCCCTGCATACTGTTGAACTGTGCCTTTCCAAGCGATAGGCATAGCTAGAAACAAAGTATCAAGTCTTGGTTCATCAAAACCCTCACCAACAAATCTACCGGTTGCAACTATAACTATATTTTCTTCTACTGGTACTTTAGATAATCTCTCAATTGCTTCTCTTCTCTCCTTTGTTGACATCCCTCCGGTTAATGAAATAACATTTGGGAGTACATCTTTTAGGGCATTGGCAATCAAATCGACATGGTTAGTTCTTTCAGTAAGTATTATTGGATTTCGTCCCTCATCTACACTTTTTATAACATCATCAACAATAAGTTGATTCCTTATTTGACTATTGCTTATCTCAGTATATATCTCTCCTATTGACCACTCCTTCTCATCTTGACTAACTGGTTTTCTAAAAGGAGTAAAGCGTGGTATTACATAATGTTCAAAAGGTCTCTTTTCTGCTTGTTTTTTCGCATCCACTTTATATCTGATTGGACCACAATGCATGAATATTATTGGGTGATGCCCGTCCTGTCTTACTGGTGTTGCTGTTAATCCATAAACATATTTACTTGGTATATTTTTCAATATCTGTTCAAAGCTAAAAGCAGGTACATGGTGACA
>Ga0154410_1020_pt3 | contig 16280 bp, 16 predicted proteins | sample RifGroB2_FD_115914 | JGI IMG/M metagenome (GOLD analysis project Ga0154410, IMG submission 115914) | Clostridiales bacterium GWB2_37_7
AGAGACTTATACTGCAGTACGGAATCGATTAATCAAAACGGTCAAGCATTTACCAGAGAGCTTTGAGTGTACAGCTGAGTTGGAAATTAGAGATATGTATCCTGCTGTTACCAATGATGCAGAAATGTTCGAATTATTCAAGGCAGCTATCGGAGAAGAAAACTTAGAGATTATTAAACCTATGACTATTTCTGAGGATTTTTCTTATTTTCAAAGAAGAGTTCCAGGATTATTCTTTATGCTGGGAAGCCGCAATGTGGCAATGGGTTATATCAATCCATTGCACAGCAACAAGTTCAATTTTAATGAAGATATCTTATTAACAGGTATACAAATTTTTGAGAATATCAGGAAGCAATTTGAATAGGAATTCATAGTGGGATGACACTCAGGTCATCCCCTATTTCTTGTTTAGCCGATAATATGTTGGGACAGACCAGCGTGTCTGCCCGCATAACAAAAGATAATCTGTATATTTTTGCGCTGTATACAATGCTTTTATTTTTCGTACTTTTTATCAGCAACCTCAATCCGCTACTTCTTGTAGAGGATTTTTTCTCTTTTTGGAATAGTTTTGTGAGAGTGGGCAAGAATACATTAATGTGACGAAACTGTATAAGGAGGTTTTTATGAAGGTAGGAATTCCTAAGGGACTTTTATATTATGAATATCAACCGTTTTTTCAAACATTTTTTGAGGAATTAGGAGCAGAGCTAATTGTATCTCCTGATACAAACAAAGATATATTAGATAAAGGTGTTAAGTACTGTGTAGATGAAGCATGCTTACCTGTAAAAGTATTTCATGGGCATGTCTCAGCTATCAAGGATAAATGCGATTTGCTCTTAATACCGAGAATCATGCAGCAGCGACAAAGAGAGTTTATATGCCCGAAGTTTTGTGGGCTGCCTGAAATGGTCGTAAATAGTATCCCCGATATGCCTAAAGCAACCATGACTCCTTTTTATGCTACCAGTAAAGAAAAGCTATTTGACTGGGCAAAAATCACAGGACAAGAAATAACCCATAATAAAGCAAGGCTGCAAAAAGCTTTTGAGGCGGCAATGGAGCATCAAAGTAAGCATAAAACAGGCTTTGATGACAAGGGAAGCGACTTGAGGGTGGCATTAGCAGGTCATCCGTATAATATCTATGACAACTATTTAAATATGAACCTTGTGAAAAAGCTTAAGAAACTTGGAGTGGGTGTAATCACAGAGGAGCATATAGATGAGGATATAAAAATCAAAGAAGCAAGCAAATTATACAAAAGACCCTTTTGGAGCTTTGCTACAAACAACTATGGGTTTACATCTCATATCGCAAACAACGGGATTGCAAATGGAATAATATATATTTCCTCCTTTGCCTGCGGAATAGATTCAGTTGTCATTGAGTTAATAAAGCATAACATTGGAGATTTTCCTTTTTTGATATTAAAAATTGATGAGCATACCGGTGAGGCAGGAATAGACACAAGAATAGAGGCATTTGTAGATATGCTTGAAAGGAGGAGTTGTTAGGTTGAAAATTACCTTTCCACACATGGGTAATGTGTATATTGCAGCAAAGACTCTTTTTGATGATTTAGGAGTCGAATACGTAATACCTCCACAGACTAGCAAAGCATCCCTAGAGCTCGGATCATTACATTCTCCGGAGGAGATGTGCCTTCCATTTAAGATCATGATCGGCAATTATATTCATGCTATTGAAAATGGAGCTGATACTGTAATAATTACAGGCAGCTGTGGTCCTTGCAGGTTTGGAGAGTATTGTGAATTACAGATGAATTTGCTGAATAGGCTTGGATATAATCTGGATTTTATTGTAATTGACAGTCCTGGAGATATCGGCTTAAAAGAACTTGTGACCAGGTTAGGCAAAGTATCTACCGGCAGTATGTGCAATAGAATGGATAAGCTTAAGGCAGTTCTTACTGCAGTTAAGGTCGTAAATCTAATTGATGAAGTAGAAGCCAAGGCAAGATATTTGGCAGGCTTTGAGGCAAATAAAGGCGAATGTAAGAAGCTATTAAATGAGTGTAAAAATAAAGCCATGGATTGTAACAATGGAAAGACCATGATTGAACATTTAAAGAAATATATAGACAAACTGAATGTTGTAAAGCTGGATCATAGTAAAGAACCGATTAAAATTTCAATAATAGGGGAAATTTACACCGTGATTGAACCCTTTTCTAACTTGTACATAGAAGATAAGCTGATGGACTATGGCATCTCTACCAAAAGAACACTTACACCAAGCTGGTGGGTGAAAAACCTTGTTTTGTCTCCAACGAATATGAATCAATTGGAGATTAAGAGAAAAGCCAAGGAATATCTACCCTATATGATTGGAGGGCATGCGAGAGAATGCATCGGTGAAGCAGTCCTGGCTCATGAGGAGGGGTTTGATGGAGCAATTCAGATATTTCCCATGGGCTGTATGCCAGAAATTGTATCAAAGGCAATACTTCCTAAGATCTCTAAGGATAAGGATTTTCCAATTCTGACTCTCGTTGTAGATGAAATGACGGGGGAGGCAGGTTATGTTACAAGAATAGAAGCTTTTGTTGATCTATTAGAAAGGAGAAAAAATCATGTATTATCTAGGTGTTGATGTTGGCTCTGTTAGTACAGACTTGGTGTTGTTAAACGAGGATAAGCAGGTAATTGAAAAGCTGTACCTGCGAACCAAAGGGAAGCCAATTGCTGCCATACAGGAGGGCTTTCGAGTACTTAAAAATAAATATGATAAATCAGAAATCAAAGCAGCTGGCACTACTGGCAGCGGAAGACAAATTGCTTCTACTCTTATCGGTGCTGATGCAGTAAAAAATGAGATCACAGCTCATGCAGTTGCAGCCCTAGATACAGATAGTGAAGTAAGAACGATTATTGAAATAGGGGGTCAGGATTCTAAAATCATAGTTCTTAAGAATAGAATTGTGACTGATTTTGCTATGAATACAGTATGTGCAGCTGGAACAGGTTCTTTTTTGGATAGGCAGGCAGAACGACTGGAAATTCCCATAGAAGACTTCGGAGAATATGCACTTAAGGCGAATACTTCTGTTAGAATAGCAGGCAGATGTGCGGTTTTTGCTGAATCAGATATGATACATAAGCAACAGCTGGGCTATAATGAAGGCGAAATCATAAGAGGCTTATGTGAAGCCCTTGTCAGAAACTATCTTAACAATGTAGCGAAAGGTAAGGAAATACAAGATAAGGTGTTCTTTCAAGGTGGAGTAGCAGCAAATAAGGGAATGAAATCAGCCTTTGAAGAGGCTTTGGGCATCAAAGTTGCTATACCTGAGCACTATAACATGATGGGAGCCATCGGTGCGGCTATAATCGCTAAGGAAAAGGTTGAAAAAGCAGGAAGAACAAGCTTTAAGGGCTTTGATTTGGCAGAAAGCATATTTTTATCGACCAGTTTTGAATGTGAAGGCTGCTCAAATGGTTGTGAGGTAGTTAAAATACAAGAAAATGAATCTGTCATAGGTTGCTTTGGTGATCGCTGTGGTAAGTGGGGCAACAAACTAGCTGTATAACGGAAGCTAGTTTTAGATAAAAATTCCAAAATCCAATGTTGTCAAAATATTCATGCTATGTTAAACTCTAATTAAATTGCACTCCGTGCAGCTTATAATTCAAGGGGGGACAAGTATGCAGCTTGGTAAAATAAAATTGATATTAGTCTTAGTCTTAACTTTAACTTTTATATTTACGACAGCCGTATATTCTGTCTCTGAGGATGGCTGGAAGGGCTACGGATTATTTAATATTAGTGGCTCCACGATAACCTTGATAAACGAAGATGTAAGTGTTGAGCTTCAAAATGACAAGCTTGGTTATAATGGTGAGGTTTTAATTAGAAATTATTCCAATAAGATTGCTTATGCGTCCTTGGGCATGCCTTCTCAGGGTATTGAGAAAATCACTTTTATGGAAAAAAACAGTACGTTAAAGTGGAAAAAGAGAAGCTATGGCAGTCTGCAAAATGAATTTAATATAGACGATAGGACGCCAAAAGAGGATTTTTGGTATGTAATCAATTTGACTTTAAACCCTGGCGAAACAAAGCTCTTGAATGTAAAGCTTGAAGCAGTGCAGCTTCAGGAAGATCAGAGCAGTTATATATTTACATATTTTAATGACCGAAAGCTAGGTTTTTCCAATCAAGCAGAGAAATCTTCATTATATATTAGTATGATGGATTTTCAGCCTTATAATATTTTAGCTTTACAAGGCATTGAGCCTAACCAAATTGGAATAAAAGGCGACATAGTATTAAAAGCAGACAATATTGATACTGTGTCTATAAAATATATGAATGTAACAAAAGCAGTCATGGACCGATTGCAGTCAAGTGCGATGTATATGCCTAGGCAAATAGCCTTGGCCTTTAACAGCAAGAACTATAACAAAGCATCCAGTCTAAGTGACGAATATATTAAAAATCCTAATGATTCAGAAATTAGTGTGGAATTAATACAATTTATAAAAGCAGAAAGCTTAAGACGCCTTCAGAACAACGATAAATACTTATCAATTATTGAGGGCATAGACTATAGCAAACTGTACCCCTTAGAATTGAAAAATAAGATTATTATGGATAGAATGTCCATATATTTGGAGCAGCAGAATCAAGAGAAGCTATTTAACTTATATAAAGAATTGGAAGAGGATACTTCTGAAAGTGCGCGCATTCTAAAAAACTGGGTAGAAAACAGCAGTGTTTTTGGAGCAGTTCAGATAAATAAGGATAATCTATTTAATGAAATTCAGCAGGTGGAAGAAAAAGCAGAGCAGCCAAAATTTAAAATAGAGCAATGGTACAACCTAGCTCTGGCATATAAGTACGCGCCTGCCATTATATTTGGAGCGGGTTTGCTTGTAGGCATCATATTGAGTAGGCTTCGCTTTAAAAGAAAAAAGAAAAAATCAATGTATATATATAGAATGTAGAAACAGATCCGTATAGGATTTTAAACTAATTATAGTATAAAGTGAAAAACTGTGCATCATAATATCTAGGAAGGAGTGATATTATGAAGAGCAATAATGAGAAGTCTAAAAAGAAAAAAGAGCTTAAGCCTGAAGACATCATGAAGTATGAAATTGCCAATGAGCTAGGCTTAGGAGAGAAGTTAAGTCATGTGGGTTGGGGCGGTCTTACTGCTGAGGAAACAGGGAGAATTGGCGGCATAATCACCAGAAGAAAAAAAGCTATTATTGATCAAATAAACAATATAAAGCTAGAGAAAAAGGCGTAGCGACGAAATTCGTCGCTTATTTTTATTTGTTTCTAAGTAATAAATACATTTGTATGTCCTTTTTAGTTTTGTTATAATTTATATGTTTCACACTAAATGAATGCTAAGTGCAGCTGATGGAGGAAAGAATGGAGAGCTATTATCATTTGGCTGAATACTATGATATGCTTATGGATGATATTGACTATAACGTTTGGTGCAGCTTTATAGAGGAAATATTTCAAATTTATGGCAGTCAGCCACACAATATATTAGAAACAGCTTGTGGCACAGGGAATATTACTATTCCTATGGCATTAAAGGGGTATAATCTCTTGGGAGTTGACATTTCGGAGGAAATGCTGACCATTGCTGAAAACAAAGCCAGAAGCAAAAAATTAAATATTAAATTCATCAAGCAAAATATGACTGAGCTTACATTAAATATGAGCTTTGATGCAGTATTATGTATGTGTGATGGGGTAAATTATATAATAGAAGAAGATGAATTATATAAATATTTTAGTACTGTACATCATCTATTAAACACAGATGGCGTATTTATTTTTGATATAAGCAGCAGTTATAAGCTTCGTAGAATTTTGGGCAACAATATCTTATTCCAAGAAAAAAATGATTTTTGTTATATATGGGAAAATAACTTTTTTGAAGAGGATGAACTGCTTGAAATGCGCCTGAACTTCTTCATACCACAGCGGGGTTTATATAAGCGCTTAGAGGAATTTCATATTCAGAGAGCCTATACAGAGGAGCAGCTTATAAGATTGCTTGCTGAAGCAGGCTTCAAAAATATTAGGACTTATGATAATCTGAAGATGAAAAAACCACATAATAGAAGTGAAAGAATTTTTGTTACAGCTCAAAAGCTGTAACAATACATTTTGTAGGAGAAAGTAAATGAAAGATTATTTAATAAGAGGTGCCAGTGAAGATGGCGCAGTTCGTTTTTTTGCGTGCAGCACGACAAATTTGGTAGAGGAGGCGAGACGGATACACGACTGTTATCCTGTAGCCGCGGCAGCATTAGGTAGGATGTTGACTGTAGGCAGTATGATGGGTACTATGCTAAAAGCAGATCATGACATACTTACTCTACAGATAAATGGAAAGGGACCTGCAGGTGCTGTCGTAGCGGTATCAGATAATACTGGAAATGTAAGAGGTTATATTCACAATCCACATGTAGAAACTACCTTTAAGGCTAGTGGCAAGTTGGATGTAGGATCTGCTGTTGGTTATGATGGCAATTTGACGGTTATTAAAGATTTAGGGATGAAGGAGCCTTACGTAGGTCAAATTCCTATCGTAAGTGGGGAAATTGGAGATGACTTTACAGTTTATTTTGCGAATTCTGAGCAAACTCCAACCTCTGTGGGCCTTGGCGTATTGGTAGAGCCAGATGGCCATGTAAGTGCAGCAGGCGGATTTATCATACAGGTTATGCCGGAAGCCTTAGAAGAAACAATAGATCTATTAGAACATAATCTGGCTTATTTAAGACCTATCAGCGATATGGTGAGTGCAGGACTAAGCACAGAGGAAGTTATTGGAGAAGTACTGAACGGAATTGCTTTTAGTGTGTTTGAAAAGAAAGAAATTGGCTATGTATGCAACTGCAGCAGAGATAGAATCGAAAGAGCTCTTATAAGTTTAGGTGAGGCTGAGCTTGTAGATATTATTGAGCAGGATGAGAAAGCAGAAATCTCCTGTCATTTCTGCAGCAATAAGTATCATTTTAACAAACATGATCTTATCACATTGCTGGAGCATGCCAAAAAATAAAGACAATGCATAGGGTGTATAGAATTGGAAATAATAACAGTAAATTCACGTCTTGGTAACACTCTGCATAATATAACGAGGCAAAAATATGTTCCCCACTTCTATAAGTGGCGAGTTCAAATTTTAGCAACAGGAGGTGGACATATATCCACCTGCCTCGTTGAAACGCCTTGGGTAGTTTTTTGCAACAAGTGCAAAAAACTTTCAATAAATCTTGTTATAAAAGCAGAATTAAAGTAGGTAGGATTAAAAAGCTATAATAAGAAAAATAAATAAAGTAGTATCATAATTGAGTTTAATGATAAAAGATGTCATTGACTTTTGCAGGTAATTTAGTTATACTAAATATTGTCGTTATTGATGACTGACGTTTTGGGAGCATAGCTCAGCTGGGAGAGCACCTGCCTTACAAGCAGGGGGTCACAGGTTCGATCCCTGTTGTTCCCACCATAAATTCAATAGGTTATTATTTTGGCCCGGTAGTTCAGTTGGTTAGAATGCCAGCCTGTCACGCTGGAGGTCGAGGGTTCGAGCCCCTTCCGGGTCGCCATTTAAATTTATCAGTTTAATTTGCCTTGGTAGCTCAGTCGGTAGAGCAGAGGACTGAAAATCCTCGTGTCGGTGGTTCGATTCCGCCCCAAGGCACCATACATGCGGATGTAACTCAGTGGTAGAGTGTCACCTTGCCAAGGTGAAAGTCGCGAGTTCGAATCTCGTCTTCCGCTCCAAAATAAGGCGACATGGCCAAGTGGTAAGGCAGCGGACTGCAAATCCTCCATGCCCCGGTTCAAATCCGGGTGTCGCCTCCAAAATTATATTTAAAGCTTAGCTTATTGGAAACAATAAGTTTTTTGTTTTTTGTAAAACTATTAAAGGAATGAACGATATGAATTTTGTACATACACCAAATTTACCTATAAATAAAATAAAAACAGCATTGGTAGATTATAGAATTGGGGCAGAGGCTGAAGCTACGCTTGTTGATATGGGTATTGAAGTAATAAAAACAGTACCCTGTGAAGAATTTTATGAAGCGATCAAGGGTCATCCTGATATAGTTGTTCACCATGTTGGAGATAATAACTTAGTAGTGGCACCAAATGTTTTTGACAAGCTTGAGCCTGTTTTGGCAAAAAAAGGATTTGCATTGACAAAAGGTGAGACTTGGCTGAATAGAAACTATCCGGAAAACGTTGCATATAATGTATTAAGGGTGGGTTCTATTGCTTTTCACAACACAAAGTACACCGATCAAACAATATTACGTGAATTTGAAAAAAATAAGATTAATCTAATACATGTTAACCAAGGCTACACAAAATGTTCAACCTGTATAGTGGATGAACATTCTATCATTACATCAGATTACAAACTTGCAATGACAGCAATGAAATATGGAGTAGATTGTTTGCTTATAAAACCGGGCGGCATAATACTTAGCGGATTAGATTATGGATTCATCGGTGGTTCCGGTGGATTGCTGTCTAAAAATACCATGGCTTTTACAGGCAATTTAGATAATATTCAGGATAATTACAAGATATATGATTATTTAAAAGGTAAGGGAATTGAAGTAAAAATACTAAGCAGAAAGCAAATATTTGATATTGGTTCAATAATACCGTTAACCTATTGATTTGCAAGTGTACAGACGCATTTTGAACTCTGAATACAAGTCGCTATTGGGTAAATACTACATATATGAAAGGAGTTGAAGAAATGTTTCTTGTTACAATCGGTGCTATAAATTATGCAGATAATGTAAAAGATTTCATATATAATCAATTGGATGTTTTGAAGCAAGAAGGATTTGATCTCACCTGCGAGCATTACTATGTTAATAACAATATATTTATAAAATGCGGCTTTAAGGATAATTTGCTGAATAGACTTACTGAAAAGAAAAACTTTGATGAGTTTAAATTCTGTCTTTCCAGAATTATAACGGAATCCATTCTTAACAATTGGGAAACAAAGCTTATAAAAAAGATACTGAAGGACAATTATTTCTATTTAAATGAGAAGGAAAGAGAAGCGATTTGTAAAAATGCTGTAAAGCTTTTGCAAGAGGATAAGGGAATGCTGCCGGGAGGCTTTTATAAATTAACCAGAAAAAATAAAGTAATGAGAGATATTCTTGAATACCTCACAAACAATGACACGATAATAATTGATGGCATTGTAAATTTTAGACTTCACAGTTATATCAAAGAGTTAAGTGAAACAGTAGAAAGAGCTATTGAGATGTTTATCACGGAAAGAGAATACAATGAGTTTATAAAGCTTCTTAAGTACTTTGTGGAGATTCAAGAATGCAAGCTTGATGTACTGCATTTGACGCCTATAGCTGACGGTAAGTATTTGTTGATGGATGGCAATAAAAACAAAGTAAATGCTGAATTTTATGAAGAAATTAGGTTGGATATTTCAGAAAGGGACATCAACTACGATGATTTGCTAATAAGTACCTTGATTACAATTTCACCAAGAAAAATTTATCTTCATAATTTAAATAGTTTTAACAATAAGGAGCTTGTAAGAACGATAACAAACGTTTTCAGTGATAGAATAAGTATCTGTCCAGGCTGCGAAATGTGCAGCAGCAATGCAAATGTGGAGTCAAACAATTATAGGCTTTAGCTTGATTTTGTGATATAATGATTATGAATACAAAAGCAAGCTGGTGAAACAATAATGTTACAAATGTTAATTCTAATAATAGTTGGAGGCATTATAGGTTGGATAACTAACGTATTAGCAATTAAAATGCTCTTTCGTCCAATAAATCCAATTAAAATACCTCTAACGAGTTTTAAAATTCAAGGACTGATACCCAGAAGAAGAAATGAAATAGCCAAAAGCATAGGCGAAGCTGTTGAAAATGAACTGATTAAAGTAAATGACATTATAGAACAGCTGGTTACTGAAGAAAACAAGACAGAGGTACTGGACTGCATAAGAAGAAGAGTTCTTAAGACTTTGGATCTAAAGATACCATCCTTGATTCCTTCTTCAATCAAACAAAAACTTCTTGAGTATATAGGGGAGCAGATCGATTTAGAGGCTGCCGGAATATTAGATAGAACAATAGACGATTTAACCAACAAAGCCATTGAAAAGGTTAAAGTTGGTCAGATGGTTGCAGATAAGATAGATGAGTTTGAACTGGAGAAGATTGAAGATATGATTATTCAACTTTCTTCTAGAGAGTTAAAACACATCGAAATCCTAGGTGGAGTGCTGGGCGCAGTGATTGGATTTTTCCAGGGGATACTGGTAATGGTTATCTAAATATTTGCTACATAAATAACTATTGACATAAAAAATAATGTGGTATAAAATTTGTTTTAACATATAGATATATTGTGAAAATGATTATCTATACAAAATCAGTAGAATCATCTGCTTTTGTATATCAAAAATGGTTTTTTCACAATATATAAATTATAGAAAATGTTTTGTAAAAACATATAGATAAAAGCAATGATAAGGACGAGTAAAGCAATAATTGCTAACAGAGAGGAAATGTCACCGGCTGAAAGCATTTCCAAGTAAATGTGCTTGAAAACCACCTTGTAGCTTTAGGCTGAAACAACAGTAAGCCCATACGGTGATTACGTTATAATCCATGAGATCAAACTAGGGTGGAACCGCGAATAGACTCTCGCCCCTTTTATAGGGACGGGAGTTTTTGTTTTTGTCTAATATAACGAGGCGAAAAGATGTCAGCCACCTCTATAAGTGGTAGGTTCTCATTTCGGCAATAGGCGGTGGGATATATTCCCTGCCTCGTTGAAACGCTCGGGTAGATTTTTTGCAAAAAGAGCAAAAAATCTTTCAGTAAAATCTTGTTATAATAAAAAGGAGGAAAATAATATGATTAAAATTACTTTAAAAGATGGCTCTGTTAAAGAGTATGAAAAAGGAATTTCAGTAGAACAAGTAGTTGCTTCTATAGGAAGCGGACTATTAAAGGCAGCAATGGCAGCTAGGGTTAATGGTAAAACAGTAGACCTATTCCATCAGTTGAATGAGGACTGCAGCTTGGAGATATTGACTTTTGACGATGCAGAGGGCAAATGGGCTATGAGACATACAGGATCTCATATATTGGCACAGGCTGTAAAAAGATTGTATCCAAATGTCAAGCTGGCGATAGGTCCTGCTATTGATAATGGCTTCTATTATGACTTTGATTCAGATAAACCCTTTACTGAGGAGGATTTGTCTGCTATTGAAAAGGAAATGGAGAAAATAGTTAAGGAAGATCTTAAACTGGAACGATTTGAGCTTCCGCGCAAGGATGCTTTGGAGCTAATGGAAAAGCTAGGCGAAAGCTATAAGGTTGAGCTTATAAATGACCTTGGAGAAGATGAGATCATTTCCTTCTACAAACAAGGTGAATTTGTTGATCTATGTGCCGGTCCTCACGCTCCTTCTACAGGCAGATTAAAGGCAATAAAGCTTTTAAATGTAGCTGGAGCTTATTGGAGAGGCAGCGAAAAGAATAAAATGCTGCAGAGAATATACGGTACTGCTTTTGCAAAAAAGAGTCAGTTGGATGAATATCTGCTGATGCTGGAGGAAGCAAAGAAGAGAGACCATAGGAAGTTAGGCAAGGAGCTTGATTTATTCAGTTTGCATGAAGAAGGACCTGGTTTCCCATTCTTCCATCCCAAGGGAATGATTTTAAGAAATATTCTTGAGGATTTCTGGAGAAAAGAGCATAGAAAAAACAAGTACCAAGAAATAAAGACACCGATAATATTGGATGAGGAACTATGGCATAGATCAGGACACTGGGAAAAATACAAGGAAAACATGTATACTACAGAGATTGATGAGGGCGATTATGCTTTGAAACCGATGAACTGCCCCGGCGGAATGTTGATGTACGCGAGGGAAATGCACAGCTATAGAGACTTGCCATTGAGAATGGGAGAACTGGGACTGGTTCACAGACATGAGTTGGCAGGCGCACTCCATGGACTAATGAGAGTTAGGTGCTTTACTCAAGATGATGCACATATATTCATGATGCCTTCACAGATAAAAGATGAAATCATAGGCGTTGCTAAGATGATAGATTCTTTCTACAGTTTGTTCGGTTTTGAATATCATATGGAGCTTTCAACTAGACCAGAGAAATTCATCGGCACAATAGAGTCATGGGATATGGCTACTGATGCACTCAGAGATGCTTTGGATACACTGGGTAAGCCTTATAAGATAAATGAAGGGGACGGCGCATTCTACGGACCTAAGATAGATTTCCATCTAAGAGACAGCATCGGACGCACTTGGCAGTGTGGAACAATCCAATTGGATATGCAGATGCCTGAACGTTTTGACCTCACATATGTAGGAGCAGACGGTGAGAAGCACAGACCGGCAATGATACACAGAGTTATATTTGGAAGTATTGAGAGATTTATAGCAATTTTGACTGAGCACTTTGCCGGAGCTTTCCCAATATGGTTGGCACCAGTACAAGTAAAGGTTATGCCAATATCAGAAAGACAAAACGACTATGCAGTTCAAGTTGCAAAGAAGTTAGAGGAACTTGATATCAGAGTTGAGCTTGACAATAGAAATGAAAAGATAGGCTATAAGATAAGAGAAGCACAAATGCAAAAGGTGCCTTACATGCTGGTAGTAGGCGATAAGGAAGTAGAAAGCGGAGCAGTCGCAGTCAGAGACAGAAAAGAAGGAGACAGAGGCTCCATGGGTCTGGAAGAGTTTATTAGCAATATTCAAAAAGAAATAAGAGAAAAGATAAATAAGTAATATAACGAGGCAAAAGATGTCCCCCACTTCTATAAGTGGCGGGTTTCGATTTCTGCAAGAGGTGGTGGGCATATATCCCCTGCCTCGTTGAAACGCTCGGGTAGGTTTTTTGCAAAAAACACAAAAAACCTTTCAGTAAAATCTTGTTATAAACATTTATTTAAAAAAGAAACAATGAATAATTTTATATGCAAATGAAATGAAAACTCTTTTCTGGCAAAGCTTATATAAGCCAGAAAGGAGTTTTCTATTGTTTAGTGCCGACTGTGTAATATTAAGTGGCTGTAATCGCGATTAGATTCGATTTATAATCTAATTGATGAAATAATGCTTATGAATATTAAAATATTTAGTAAGCTACCTAAATATTTTGATATTTTTAGCAATATCAGCTACAATTAAATATATATTCTAAATTATGCAATAATGGTGTTGGAAACAAATACTGGGGGGGAGTAGGGTGAAAAAATCATATAAAGTTTTCGCTATAATTTTTATATTTATAGTTCTATTTGCTGTTGCAGCAAGCTTTAGCAGTGAGTTAAGCATTAAATATAAAAATTTTGTCAGCTCCTTCCGACATTCAGATATAATGAAAAGACTTGTTATTGGTCGCGCTAGTGATTCTATTAGCCTAGACCCTGGGAATACCACAGATATGGATTCGGTCAAGGTTACTGTAAATATATTTGAAACACTTGTTAAATATGAAAAGGACGGCAAAGAAATAGTACCAGGCTTAGCTACAAGCTGGAAGTCAAGTGAGGATGGGCTTGTTTGGGTGTTTCGCCTCCGCCAGGGTGTAAGGTTTCATGATGGAACAGCTTTCAATGCTCAGGCTGTAGAGTTTAATTTTAATAGGTGGATGGATAAAGACAATCCATATCATAATGAACAGTTTAATTACTGGAATTATGTATTTGGCGGCTTTCCCGGGTTTGTAAAGAGCGTAACAGCATTATCTGATTATAGTATAGAATTTAGACTAAGCAAACCCTATGCTCCTTTTTTAAGCTCTTTGGCAATGCCTGTTTTTGGTATCGGAAGTCCTGAAGCAATCAAAAAATATGGTAGAGAAGCATACAAAAATCCGGTTGGAACAGGTCCATTTGTATTTAAAAGCTGGGAGCCCAATCAAAACATTATACTTGTTCGAAATGAAAAATATTGGGACATGCCTGCAAAGGTAGATGAAGTCGAGTTTAAGGTTATTCCTTCAGGTCAGGATAGGCTGGAGCAGCTGAAGCAGGGCTTTATACAAATAGCAGATAACTTAGGTCCTGATGATGTTGCTTCTATAGAGAATGATCAGAATCTGCAATTATTATTAAGACCTTTTTATAATGTAGGGTATATAGCAGTAAATAATGAAAAACCGCCTTTTGATAAAAGTGATGTCAGAATTGCTATTAGTCTTGCAGTTGATAAAGAAAAAATGATTAAGGAGGTCTTTGCAAATCTTGCAAGACCCGCCAAAACACTTATTCCTCCTCTGCTCTCAGGATATAATGAAAGCATAGAGGATAGTGAATATAATCCGGAAAAAGCCAGGCAGCTTCTGGCAAGGGCAGGATACCCTCAGGGCTTCAAAACAACACTTTGGGTTATGACAAGCTCAAGAGATTATTTTCCTAAGCCATTACAGACAGCTGAATACATAAAGGAAAGCCTAAAGGATGTAAATATTGAAGCTGCAATTATTACTTATAGCTGGGATGAATATTTAAACAGGATAAAAAACGGGGAACATGAGTTAGCACTTATCGGTTGGACCGGAGATAATATAGATCCTGATAATTTTTTAAATACGCTTCTGGCTTCAAACAATGCAGAACAAGGATATGCAGGTAATTATTCCTTCTATAAAAATAAAGAAGTAGATATTTTACTTAAACAAGCTAGGGAAACCACTGATATGGTATTTAGAAAAAATCTTTATAGAAGACTTTTGGAAATTGTTAATTATGATATGCCCTCGGTTCCCCTTGTGCACACAATGCCGATACTTGCTGCACGATTGTCAGTTACGGGCTATTCACCCTACATTACAGGTGTAGAATCCCTGGAAAAAGTTGATATAGAATTAGAGCTCGAACGGTGATATACAGGAGAAAAAGAATATGAAAGTTAAACCAATTAAAGCAGCGATACTGATTGCTATTTTCATATTGCTAATAATAAATGATACAAGCTTCGTAAAGAAAAAAGAAACGAACATTCTTTTGCTTCCCAGTCTTCCCAAGCCAATAGCAAAGGAATATGTATTGATAACTTCAGCCGGACAGAACACAGATGTATATATCATTAATGACATAGCAAATAAATTAATGATACATAATTATTTTATGCCCCAAGCAGAGGAATCGGATTTAGATGCTGTAAGTACCATTGTATTTGTAGTTGGCTATAGCGAACTTGGTGAGAAGCTTCATGGGACAAGCTATGAGAATGAGAAGAGACGCATTTCAGAGCTTCTAACTAAAGCTAGACAAGAAAACCTGTCTGTTATTACAATATTTATTGGTGGTAAGCAACAGCGTGGAAAACAAGCCGAGGGGCTGTTAAGGCTTGTTAGTCTTGATACGGATTACCTAATAGGAACTAAGGAAGCGAATAGCGACGGTTTTTTGTCAGAATTGGCAAGAAATAACAAAATACCCTTAACGCTTATAAACGGTGTAAGTGATTTATCAGAGCCCTTTGCTTCTGCATTCCGTTAAATTTATATTTATTTTTTTATGTTTTAAAAGGGGTCATTCTATGGTGAGAAATGAAGTTAAGCAATATAAATTCTTTATGCTGGGCGGCATTCTGTTAATCGGGCTTGGCTTTGTGTTTCCCTATATTTTTCAGACAGCATGGTTTAATATTATCTATAAAATTAGAGAGGCCATTAATGTTGGAGACAGTGGGCATCTAATACTTGCTGCTGCTTCTATGAGCTTTTTGTTTTCAATCCAAAGCACCTCATTATTCATGGGAGCAATACTTGTCATATACTATTCGGGGTTTAAATTTGCGTTTAGTAAATTTAAGGTTTCTATTATTTTTTTATTGGTAATTATTTTTCTTCATGTAGGAAATTCTTTAATTTTTGACTTGCCATGGGAGCCTGTGTCAACAACACTGGCACTGAGCATAGCTTTATTTATTTTCAAAAAGCTTTTTGGAATTACCAACAGTATTCTGCATGTTTCAATAGTGTCAATTCAAGTTTTTTTTGCATTTCAGTGGCTGAATATTATGCCTTTTTTTTCATCCTATCAGATTGGTATAAGTGACATTCCTTTCAGTATTAAAGTCGCCGGTTTATACTTAAAGGCAGCTTCTGTATTAAACTTTGCAGGATTTGCGTTTTTTTTGCCTTTTTTATTTTCAGCATTTATTACTGCTACACTTTTTATTAGCTATTCACAAAATATAAAAA
>Ga0154410_1012_pt2 | contig 16210 bp, 12 predicted proteins | sample RifGroB2_FD_115914 | JGI IMG/M metagenome (GOLD analysis project Ga0154410, IMG submission 115914) | Clostridiales bacterium GWB2_37_7
GTCCTCCCTGGAATCTTTTATATTGTTAGGAATAGTTATTTTTAGTATTGTTCCTTTTCCGATTGTACTTTGGTAGCTGATCTTTCCCTTCAAAGTTCCTACAAGGGAATGAATGTTATTGATTCCTAAGCCGCTCTGTTTGGATTTTCTTACAGCCTCAAGGTCAAAGCCTAATCCGTCATCGGCTATTCTCAGCTGTATCAAATCTGTATTGATGTTCAGTGTAATCTCAATATGACTTGCTTTGCCATGTCTGACTGCGTTTCCAATACCTTCACATACTATCCTATACAATGCTTTTTTTGACATGTATGGTAAAATCTCGCTATTGCCAATAATGTTAAGATTTATATCAATATTGTTCATCGTTTTTATTTCATTAATATAATTAACCATGTCTGTGACAAAATTATCTGACCCATTCTTTTTCCAGCTTAGACCATAAATTGCTGATCTTAACTCCTTCATCGCATGATCAATAGACTCTCTTATCAAATTTAAATCCTCATCCGCATTTTGGATATTAGCCTTATTCAACTTTTTCATCAATCCGTATATTCCAAAGGATGTGCTGAAAAGTCTTTGCAAAACACTGTCATGTATCTCGTTTGCAATGCGATTTTGTTCTTCCGTAATGATTAGCTTATCATTCACTTTTTCCAGTTCAAACTTTTCAAGTACAATTGAACTTAAATCGGCAATATACTTAATTTGATCCATACGCTCAATTTGATTAAAGTCTGCTTTCTTAGGTTGAATCTCGATACATAATATTCCGTAAGTCATGTAACTGGATCTGACTCGTATCACTAGAAAGTATTTTTCTCCAATAGTTAATTTTATGACAGAGCTAGTATTAACAATATTATTCCATTGTTCTGCTAATTTTGCTTTTAGTTTATGCGCGATACTCGCGTATTCACTATTAGATGCTGAGGCAATAATTTCTCTACTTTCGCTATTATAAAATATAATCATATCTGAAGTTATAATTCTTTTTGTATGCTCAATTATTAGCTCAATCAGTTCGTTTTTAATTCTCAGGTTTGAAAATAAATGTACAGCCTGATACAATTCCATGATATGATTGACAGATTCTTTTACCTGATGATTCGCTTCAATTAATTCTCTGTTTATTCGTATCAGCTTTAACCTCTCCTGCTTAATTTCCTTTACATAGCTTAATAGCAACCAGATTGCTATAGTAATCAAAATAAAGCTTATAATAAGATTTGATTGCTGTTTTATTAAATCAATAAATTTCTGTTGCTTATCATTAAAAACATAATAGGTCATCCATGTGGATGCAATTAGATAAGTCATTAGATTTAATAAACAGTATTTTCTTTCCAACATGACTGCTGAAATAAAGATTGTGTTTAACGCATACCAAACATATGGGCTGTTTAAGCCTCCTGAAGGTATAAGCATAATTGAATTTCCTATAGTTTCAATAAAAACCAGCAACTTGATTATCGAAACATCATCGCTCTTCTTTATATATAAGTAATTGAGTATTATTGAGGATATTCCTATACAGGCTATTATGAATAGCTTCCTATCAATTGTGTGATTTGTTGGTGCAACATAGTAGTATAGTGATGTGATCAACAAAGAAGCATATCTATACAAGAACATTATTTTTTGTTCTTCTGTTAGCTTTCTTAGAAAGCTAATCTTTTCACCATCTTTGATATAAAGCAAAAGATTAGTCCTCCTTCTCAAATATTGTCAATTATTATAAATTGATATTTTGCAGGACTTACTAGAATTATTCTATTCTGTCCTATACCCTTATATGTCTTTACTTCTAACTTTTGTGTCTTTAATTTGCGTCTATATTCTTAGTTTTACAATAAAAAACCCAATCTATTTTTTATAGATCGGGTCGGTTGCACCATTGGCTAAATACATCTAAGGTGCCCAGATTCAAGATGTATCATCATAGCTTCCCATATATCATGCACATTTATATCTATATGCTATCACAATGAACTTGAATTTTTTGCCAAATTCGCTTGTCTAATTCTAAAATATTTCGACACTAATCCTTAATCTGCAAATTATAATGTTAGTATTTTTATCTTACCTCTTACTTATAAAATTGTTTTATTTTATATAAATCCTTATTAAGCAAAAAAAATAATTCCTGTAGAAATGTTCTACAGGAATTATTCTTTTACATATCGCCAGTAGGCAGTTTTATCAAGGACTCAACTGGTTTTTCATCAGGTTTTTCTACAGGTAGATTTACTTCTTCCTTTTCTGCATGCGGTTCCTCATCTTGCTTATTATCATCCTGCTCAATTTTTTGTTCCTCTATTGGATTGCTATCTTTCGATTCACTTTCAACGGCCTGATCATCCTTTACAACTTCATTGTCCTCTGTATTCGTAATATCCTTATTCTCAACATCATCATTCTTAGCCTCTTCTAATTTTTTAACCTTTGAGTAATAGTCAGATATTTTATCTTTTAAATCTTTTATTTTGTTTTCTAGTTTCTCAACATCCTTTTCTAAATCACTCTTATCCTTCTCTAGACCTTTGTTTATTTCTATAAGCTTTGTATTATCCTCAGTCAGCTTTTCTAATTTCTTTTGCATTGCTTCAATTTTGTTTTCTAGATCCACATAGTAATTAACAGACTCCTTATCTTTGCTTAGTAAAAAATCTCGTGTAAAGGCTATGTTTACAGTTCTATTAATATAGCTGTTCAGGTACTTCACCTTGATTGTACCCTTTATTGGATTTTTATCACGCTCGCCCTTTTCACTTTCTAATTCTTGTTTAAGCTCATTATATACCTTTGGATTAAGGCTAATATTTAAATATGCCTTTTCTTTCCCTTCATTGTCTACATATAAAGGGTTTACGTGAGGAATAAATTCTTTTATTGAATCTGATAACTCGAAGTAAATAGTGTAAGCTTCGTCATTTTTACCCTGGATTAAAATGTATTCTGGATTTAAAATAGTTTTATTCTTATTGCCGTTTATAAGATCATAATGCTGATCTTCCTCATCTACGATTTCCATTTTCCTCAATATATCATCTGTTGCAGCAGCCCTGACAATTGTATTGCTCTGTACATATGACACAAACCAGGAATAAGTATCTAGGGTAATTAACATCATTGCATTGACTATTATTGCAGCAATTGTAACAGTCATTATCTTCTTAATTGCCTTAAGTACTTTTGATTTATCTATCCTCATTTTCTTACCCTCCTACTTACTTAAACTCATCTGCTTTATTGCTTTATATATGAAATCCATAGTCTCCGCTCTTGTCATCCTTTGCTTCGGCTTGAACTTTGTTATTTCTAAACTAGGCATAACGTTATTCTTTACAACAGCTTTAATATATTTCGTAGACCAACCATCTAGATCTTCTAAGGCTACATAATTCTCTTCTTCAGAATTGAGCTTATACATTCTGGTAAGTATGGTTGCCACTTCTTCTCTTGTAATGGTTGAATTTGGACTAAACCTGTTGTTGGCAATGCCTATCATAATGCCTTTTTCATACAACTCTATAATATAATCCCTTGCCCAATCAGGTACCTTATCCTTATAAGGCGAAGCTCCATCACTGCCTTTTTGACCTAAAGCTCTTGATATCAGGACCGCAGCTTCCAACCTTGTTATGTAATTATCCGGTCTAATGCTTCCATCAGGATATCCTGTTACAACTCCCTGCTCAATAAGTCCCACGATACTATCATATGCCCAATGATCCTTGATATCAGGATATTTTGTAGCATAGTCAATGGGAGTTTCCAATATGGTTTGCTCATTGATAAGTTGAGCACCACTGCCATTACCCTGTCCACCATTCGAATTTTGCTTGTATTGATCAACATTCACCAAAAAATCTACAGTAGCCTTAAGCCCCTGCATATCATTTCCGGCGCTTTCATCCATTTTTACTGTATACTCAAGGTCTGCAAAATCATTTCTGCCAATAGCAAATCTGCTTGTTATTGGCAGAGAATAGCCCTTATAGTCGTTATTGTTCTGAATATAAAGCATTGGATAGAAGCTCTCATCAAATATAGTGTCGTCCAACACCAAATATTTACCCATATTTATTGTTAACTTCATTATTCTGGCATAGTTAAGTAGTAAGCTTTCATCGATTACAGGCTGATAACGCTCTCCATCAAACTTTTCTAGTTTTATTGTTAAAGCTAGGTTGCTTATTCTGATTCTATCTGAATAATTATTGTGAATGCGCATTATACCACTTTGAGAATACCCAGGTGCCCATAGACCTTCCGCTACATTACCCTTTTTACTGAATATAGGTCCTCCAGCAGATCGTTCGCCATGTACATAAAGGGTTACAGTAGGATCAGAATTTGCCTGTAATATGCTCACATCTTTAATATTCCATATTGTAAATAGTATTGCTGTTATTAACAGAATTGATAGCATTCTTTTGTAGCTTTTCATATAATCACCGCCTTGATTTATCAAATAAAGAAATCCTCATTAGACATAAGCACTTCTTTATTTGATAAATTCAAACTATATTCGAGTGGTAATCCACTCGAATATAGTTTAGTTTTAATTTATTGGTGCATGCTCTTGTGTGGCATGTATTACAATATCTACATCAGCTGTTACACCTTGTATTTCATTGCCTGCAGCTTCAGACATTTTTACATTGAAAAAAAGTCTGGTTTGATTAAAGGAGCCGCTGGTTTGTAATAAAACATTCGAATTTAACTTCTTATATCCATCCTGCATCAAATCTGCTAAGGTACCGGTATATAATGTATTTGCTCTTGTATCATCAAGCACAGTGACAATTAGGCTTTCTTTAAATTCCTTTGCTGCATCGGCACTTGCATGAATCCTTTCAGAAGGATTCTGTGGATCTACTGTATAAAACGCTGCTGTTGCAGATATTCCTTCTACTCTCGCCTTCAGTGAACCACCATTTTTGATTACAATATGCCTATCCTGGCCAGCTATATTAGCTGTGTCCAAGCCAGGATACCAGTATTTAACAAACCACATATCATTCTCATTTGAGCTGAACAATGGCGTTGGATACTGTGATGAATTTGTAATAAGTACTGTACCCGATATAAAGGTGTTGTCCGTACTTGTGGCTGATGATGTATACCAAGCGTATGTAGCAATACCAGCAGAAACAGATACCATTATAACTATTAATGTTAGGGCAATTAACTTTCTCATGTACTCACTCCTGTACATTATATTGATAAATATTATCAAATTATTTAAAAGGGTAGCAGAGAGCCACCCTTATTTAATTACTTATATTAGAAATGTTGCTATTTAATCGTTTTATTGATCTGCTAAACGAGAAGTTATTGTTAGTGAATTTACTAGGTTAGCAGCTCCTGCTGTATATGGGATACCCTCATCAGCTATAAGTGCATCAACAGCACCTACTTTATTTTGTGTTGCAACTACCTTAAAATCAACTTCAAGCTCTAATCCGCCCGCTACGTTATAAGTATCATTTGCATCTTCATCAAATATGAGTTCAAATTCTTGAACAAACTTTGCACCTGGTTTTAATGCACCAAAATCCCAGCCATTAGCTGGTCCCATTTGTGTATTTCTTACATCTAACCATTCTGCTAGTGATATTTGGCCATCATCATTGTAGTCAACATCTACATTGTATACAAATTGAGCATCCCTAATAAATTGGTCTGGCCATATAGTTTCATTTGCAATAGTTGTTCCGTCTTGTTTATATAGTGTATTCTTCCAGTTCTTTATTATGATTGCTTCTGCAAGCTGTTGGTCTTCTCCTGATAAAACAAAATTGTCGAAATAGAACATATCTAATGAGCCGTTATTCTTTATTTCAACTTTTGCATATCCTGGTTGATTGTTTTCACCTAAAGTTAAAGTATCACCAGGTTGAAGCGGATTTGCTGAAGTCCCTTTATTAAAGTTGATTGTAAAGCTTGCAGTCGCATCTGATTCATTAACATTAAGATCCAATGTTCCAGCTGTAAAAGTGTTACCAGTGCTTGTTGCTTGGCTTGTAAACCATGCATATGTTGCAAAAGCTGTTCCAAAGCCCATTAATGCTACCAATACTAAACTGATTATTACTTTCTTATTCATTTAATCTTCCTCCTAAATTTTAATTCTTGTTTACTCCCACAAATGACTTAATATTTATTTCTATTTGTGGTACACTATAGTTGAGATTTTTTATAAATGTTTTACTTTTGGGATGTCATTGCAGTGATATCCCTTTTTCATTTACCACTATGCTCATAACCCACTCCTTTCATTTTTAGAGCGTTTACCTTGCTGCAAAATGAGTATGTAAAGTATTTAATCGTATAATTTTTATATATAACCCTATTGATTTGAGCCCTTGGCTTTATTCAATTGGGTTTTGGTCTCTTTTATTACTACTGTAATTAGGTATATCATCAACAACCCCATCACAGTCACAATTCCCAGCCAACCCCTAAGGTAAGTCATCACATATCCGGCATAAGGAATCCTAAATTGATATTTTCCTAAAACTTGATCCTGCGATACTAATTTTGTATCCCTCGTGTTGTTTGCATCACCTTGGGTAATATACATTACTTGATTATTTTCTTCAGCAGCTTCAATAATTCTATGTGTTATTAAGAAGTCTCCGGCATCATATGTAATGATGTCCCCGACCTTTAAGTTTTCTTTTACACTGCTAATTACTATCATGTCGCCCGTTTCAATGGCAGGGCTCATACTTCCAGAAAGCACTGTTAGAGGTATGAAGCCAAAAGTCCCTGGCATAGTTTCCGGGTTTTTTCTTACTTGATATAAATTGAATATATATGATACTGCAATCAGTATTACAATTATTAGTAAAACATTTGATAACCAATTCCCGATTTTCTTCACTCTGCACTTCCCCCTTTCCCACTTGTAATTATAACCATATTTATAAATCATATACATATTTGCAAATATAAACGCATAAAAAAAGACTCAATATACTTCACGTATATTGAGCCCAAAGTTTTTTTTATCCTGCCCACAAATTTGAATATGCACGCTATATCCTACAAGCTTTGCTTGTTAAAATACACTTGATGCTTGATTATTTTTTCTACCTTATCCAACCTAACAAGTGTATAATTAAACACTTCTATCATAACACCTATCAGTATTAATCCAACTATTATTAATATACCGGTCAGTCCTCTTAATCCAGCTTTTATATATCCGCCCATAGGTATTTTAAACATGTATTTACCTAGTATTTGGCTGCGCTCTACCGTTTTATAATCTGGTATGCCATTGGCATCTCCCTTTGTAATAAATACCTCCGCAGTATTTGTATCAAAAATATCTTTTACCCTATGGGTTACAAGCACATCTTCTAGTCTATAAGTGACGATATCTCCGGGTTTTATATTTTTATTACCCTTCTTGATGACCACCATATCTCCGGTTTCAATTCCGGGGCTCATACTGCCTGATACAACGGTAAGTGGCGTAAAGCCCAATACTGAGGGAATATGTGCTGGGTTATTGCGGGTTTGTGCTGCAGACATTATATATAGTAAAGAAACCAATATAATGAAAGACACTGAGACATTAAAAAGTAAACTTAAAATTTTTCTCATCATTTGTTTCTCCTAAAAAATAAAATCCCAATCCAGCCTAGCAGATTGGGAGGATGTTAAATATATATTAACAAATGATGAGAGAAAATTATGTCAGAACTCCTTGTTAGGGACAAAAACTGTTCGACAGTAGCATTTCTAAATTATCTACTCGATTATATTTTTTTCGTCAAATTCCTCTAGAACTCCGTCATATTGGTTTTGTATCTCAAGTAAAGCTCATCAAGCTCCTTCATGCTTTCTGCCATTTCAAGCTGCAGTGCAGATACAAGTCTATACTCTTGGTTTTTCAAGGCATCCTTTATCCTGGTAAAATGGGATTTTTCTATAGAACTATCCTTTGCAAGCTTCTGCTTGATATAACTAATTTTTTTCCACAATACCACATCCAGATCTGTATAGGCTTCGTTGAGATGCAGCTCCTTGTAGCCTCTTATATGCCTAATATTATCTGGGATTATTCTATTCTCCAGCTCTGCTGCCCAATGTGACAATATAGTCTCTTTGTATGCCTGTATAAGCTCCTGACTAAATACATTTCCACGTTTCAATACAGCCAGCTTATCTTCAAAAATTTCAAAGCTCCTTATATTCTCCCAAACCGTAGCCGGTGGGTTGCCAAAATTCTTACTTCTTTCAGCCTCCGTGAAGTGTTCGAATACATCCTCTTCACTTCTGTAAACTCTATCCTTGTCAAGATAGCTGCCTGCCACACCAAAGCCCTTAGAAATTTCACCCTCTAACTCCTTTGAGCTTAAGTCTGATTTTACTGCAGCAAGAATCCCATCCAGCATACCCTGATAAAGGCTCGCTAATACCAGGTATGTGTTTGAATAAGGATTAGGAGATCTTACTTCAAATCTTGTAGCCTTGGGATTATCTATATCTCTTACCAGTCCCACCAGCACAGACCGATTTCTTGACGGAATATTATAGCTATGCCCCAAGGAAGCAACAACGCAAACCGGAGCCTCAAAGCCTGGCTTCAATCTCTTAAAGCCATCATTGGTCGCTGTTACAAAGGGATTTATAATTTCATAGTTCTTTAGGATTCCCATCATTGCCCCATAGCCTATTTCACTTAAATAATCATCTTTCATTCTTTCAGAGCTAAAAATATTTATATATTTACCATTCTTCAGCTTTAGTGCTGCGCCTACATGGGTATGTTCTCCGCTTCCAGCTACACCATCAATAGGCTTGGCTGCAAAGGTAACCTCCAAGCCATGATTTCTAAATACATCAGCTATAAGCTCTCTTGCCAGCAATTCATTGTCCGCTGCCTGCAATGCACTGCTGAAGTGCCAGTCTATTTCGAGCTGTTCCATGGCATAGCGTGTTTTTCCATTGGATTCTATGCGGTTATTGACGCCGCCGACCTCCTTGTGCCCCATTTCTGGCTGCAAACCATATTTCTCCAATATCCATATACTCTTTTCTAAGGCTGTTCTTATCACGCCAGTAGTTCTTTTCCAATACTGTTCCTTCAAGGCTTGTGATGCCGATAGCTTCTCAACGTCTGCATCGTCATCCGGTGTTCTTACCCAAAACTCCAGTTCAGTACCCGCCGTCAAAATTACCTTATCTATATCTTCAACACTTTCTGCACCTATTTGCTTGCATAACTTTGGATGCTGCTTAAACAACTGTAATATTTCCTTCTCAAAGCACTCTGTTGCCCTTTGAAGAATTGCTCTACAATCGATCCTATCGCCATTATGCATCAAGAAAGCCGGTATTCTCAAGGTACCTATAGGAAGTTCTTGTTCTAGTGCAACAAGGTTTCTTGTATAGCAATTTTGATTATAATAATAGTAATTATAGTCAACATACCAGTTAGAGCTGACATCTGGCAGCAGATCAACCCTGGCATCATTAAGAGAGGTAATACCCTTCAAATCCACACTGGAGCCATCTGTCTGCACACCATATTGCAAGAAGCTCTGTATATCCTCCAGCATTAGCTTTATAGGTATCTTTTCATCCGTGCCGTTTCCCATAAAATCTACTCCCATAAGGGACACATATTGTATTTCGGGATGCTCTAGCAGTAGACTCTTTAAGCTTTCTTCCCCATGCTTATCTGGTGGTATAAAATAAATAAGCTCCATATATTTATACTCCTATCTCAATATTTCTTATAACAAGATTTATTGAAAGTTTTTTGCACTTGTTGCAAAAAACTACCCAAGGCGTTTCAACGAGGCAGGGGGATATATTTTTGCCTCGTTATAAATATATGAAGCCTTTTTGTATTTATGATTTATAAATGTTGCTTTATAAATAACCAGCATATTATAAAACTTCTAGCTTTGCACTGACTACTCTATAATTTTTCTTTTACACTTTATTTCATAGCTTACTAGTTCCTTTATTACAGGGTTCACACCACATAACTGACAGTCCTCACTTCTATCCAAGGTTATTTCCTCAATTTCCATGGTCAACCCATCAAAAAACCATAATCTTCCCGTCAGTACCTCGCCCACTCCAAGCAATATCTTAATGGCTTCAAGGGCTTGCATTGTTCCGATTATTCCGGCAACGGCACCCAATATGCCTTCATCTGCACAGGAGGGTACTGTCCCATCCTGGGGCGGTAAATGGTTTAGACACCTGTAGCAGGGTGAAACATCAGGGATAATGGTCATAAGTGTACCTATAAAGCCAACAACTGCTCCTTCTACCAAAGGTTTTTTAAGCAGATAACAGCAATCGCTTATTAGATATCTCGCTGTAAAATTATCGGTGCAGTCTACAACCACATCATATTCCTTAATAATATCTTCTATATTTTGATCATCCAGCCTAAATGTATATTTTATGATTTTAACATCAGGATTAAGCCTATTTAGCTTTTCTTCAGCAGAATCTACCTTTCTTTTGCCTATGTCTTCAGTAAAATGCAGTATCTGCCTTTGAAGATTTGATAATCCTACTCTATCAAAATCTGCAATGCCAATAGTTCCTACACCAGATGCAGCTAAGTAGTATAGAGCCGGAGACCCAAGACCGCCCGAACCTACAACAAGCACCTTTGAGTTAAGCAGCTTCTGCTGCCCCTCTACCCCTATATCATTCAAAATAATTTGCTTAGAGTATCTCGATAACTGATTGTCATTCAACATTTCATCACCCCATTTTTGAATATACATTTATATTATACCTATATTATATGTCATAGTATATAATAACAATAAAGAACAGAAGTATGAGATCTACTTCTGTTCTTTATTGTTTTGTATAATCATTATCTTACTTCTACATTGTATTCTCGCATCCAAGTGTCTATTTGTATCAGATAAGCAATAAGCTGCGGACCCTTCATCAACTGCCCAAACCAAGGCTTGCCAAAGGAAACGCCCCCGGTCTCAACTATTTCAGACACTGCCTGCTCATTAATCAACTGCAATATCGGCGAAGTTGGGTCTGATAAAATGATTCTCATCCAGTTTTGAACAATACGCAAATACGCTGGATTGTGAGTCTTAGGATAAGGACTCTTCCTTCTATATAGCACCTCATCAGGCAATATTCCCTTTAGAGCCCTTCTTAAAAGTCCCTTTTCTATGTTGTCGCAATATTTGTAGCTCCAAGGAATATTAAATGCGTATTCAACTATTCTATAATCAGCAAAAGGCACTCTTACCTCCAGGCTGTTGCCCATGCTCATTCTATCCTTTCTATTCAAAAGCGTTACCATAAACCATTTCATATTTAAATAGAATATTTCTCTCATTCTATGCTCTTCAGCACCTTCTCCTTCCAATCTGGGTACGTCACTTAAGGTTTCCATATACCTGGAGTTTACATAGTCCTCCAATGGCAAATTGCTGTAATTCATTGACAGTATGCTCTTTCTCTCCTTTACAGCTCTAGACCAGGGGAAGGTATCAGAATTTATAAGCTCCGGCTCTCTAAACCAAGGGTAGCCACCAAATATCTCATCGGCACACTCACCGGATACAGCTACAGTAGCATCCTTTCTCACCTCTCTACAAAACAGGTAAAGAGAAGAATCAATATCCGCCATACCAGGCAAATCACTGGCTTTTACAGCCTGCTTTAAAGCAGCTGCCAACTCTGCATTATTTAACACAATATCGTGATGGTTGCTCTGAATGTGTTTGCTCATGATATCTATATACCTTGCATCCGCATCCGGTTGAAAGCTGTCTGCCTTAAAATACTTGTCGTTGCCTTGATAGTCTATTGAATAAGTATTCAAATCACCCAGCCCTTTATTTCTGAAATAGTTGGCAGCTACAGCGGAAATAGCACTAGAGTCTAACCCCCCCGAAAGAAAGGTGCAGACAGGTACGTCAGAGACCAACTGCCTTTCTACAGCATCAACAAAAAGCGCTCTTACCTTTTCAACTGTTGTATCCAAATCATCAGTGTGAATTTTACTCTCTAGCTTCCAATACTCTCTGATTCTCATTTTGCCTTCTACAAAACTAAGACAATGCCCCGGAGGCACCTCATTTATGCCCTTAAACACACCGTTTCCCGGTGTTCTCCCAGGCCCCAAACCAAATATCTCAAGTATTCCCTCACTGTCTATAATGGGATTTACATCGGGATGAGCCAATAATGCCTTTAACTCAGAGCCAAATATAAAAGAACTGCCTTTTTGTGTATAAAAAAGAGGCTTAACTCCTAAAGGGTCTCTGGCTGTAAAAAGCTTTTGATGGTTTTCATCCCATATACCAAAAGCAAATATACCATTAAAGTGCTTAACACATTCCTCACCCCATTCAATATAGGCAGTTAAAAGCACCTCTGTATCGGAATAGGATTTGAAGGTGTAGCCCCTGTCCTTCAGCTTGCCGCGTATCTCGGATGTATTATATAACTCTCCATTATATATAATCACAAAGGTATTATCCCCTATGACCTTTATCATTGGCTGTCCGCCGCCCTCAGGATCTACCACAGTAAGTCTTCTGTGCCCAAGCAAGACATGAAGAGATGAGTATACTCCGGAGCTGTCCGGGCCCCTTTTGGATAAAGTATTTGTCATCTTTTCCATAATGTGTTTCTCGGTGCTAAGATTCCTCTGTGTATCTACCCATCCTATCAAACCGCACATAGTATTCCTCCTCGAATCGCAAATTTAACAATAATACTTATATTATGCAACAAATGAGCTCTTGGTGCCATTTCTCTGATTGCACAAGCCCTGTGTCAAAAATTCACTCTACAGCATATGCTGATAATGAGCTGATTAATTCGAAGGGGGTGGATATTTGTGAGTCTCTTTAACTTGATTCTTATCGCAGCAGCAGTAAGCCTAGATGGTGTTCAAAAAATCGAGGACGCTGTGGGCAGCGTCCCCTAACTTTATTCAACAAGTCTTTTTTCCCCTTCTATAGCCTTTATAGGTGCAATATTTTGTGTTACCTCCATGGTACCGATATATTCACCTTGTTCATCTCTTACAGCAAAGTACCTAATATACACAACCATCTGCCCCATCTTGATCCAGAAGTCTTCATGGTCTTTGCGTCCTGATTTGAAGTCCTCTACCATTTCCTCCACTATATGAACACTTGCAGGAGGATGACAATTTGATACATTTCGTCCTATTATAGCCTTGGTTCTCGCAAATATGCGCTCTTTGCCCAAGGTAAAATATTTAACAACATTGTCTTTATCTATGAAGGTAATATCAACAGGGATGTTGTTCAAAATACCATTGATCTCTTTGACCGTCAGTACACCGGTCTCAAACTTAATGCTGCCATTGGACTGTTGTTCAAAGGCAGCTGCCTTTTGCCCCACCGCTGCCCTTGATGGCTTCCATTTCCCGCTGGGCTGTGTCAGACAAAAGCCTATTCCATCACTTTCCTCTGCAATGCTGAACCATTCATCCTCTGTAAGTGTATCCAAGGACATTGGGAATAATATGTTTTCTTCCTTAAATATCATTTCAACGACCTTGTTTATGGCTTCTTCTATAATAGTCGATGCATCTTCAGCAGCACTTTGCAGCTTGAGCTTTGCTTCCTTTATTGCGGCCCTTATTTCATCATCCACGCCCCACATTACCTTTGGAGGTGCTGTTACCCCATATTTCTCAAGGTATGGAAATAATAGATTTTCTTTGCGGCTGTAGTGCTTATCTATATCCAAAAGCTCATTTAAATTAGCCATCAGCTTATTTTTGTTATCAGTGCTTGCAGTGACTTTATAAGCTTGAAGATTTGGTTTAAGTGACTCATTTATAAGCTTCTCCAGCTCTCTATTTTCCAATCTGAAGGTGTGTACAGGATGCCCCGGCACATCCTCAGGCTTGATGCCTTCATGATCTGCCTTATGTATTTCTTCTATAGAGCCTTTAAAAATTGAGGCGTGAACATCACATAGTCTTTGAATTTCCTCAACCGGCATGCCCTCTGCAATAAGACTAGCTTCTAAATCAGATATTTCCTTGGCAGCAACGCCTTCAAACACCTCTTGAAATTTTCTTTTTACCTCTTCAAAATCCTTGCCCTCATGAAGCTCCTTAATAAGTCCTTTTAGTACCTTTTGTCGGTATTCTCTGTTGTTGATTATCTCACTCATGGTGCTTTCCTCCTTTGTCCAAAATTTAAATTAGTACGCTGAAGCCTTTTGCTTCAAAGGCTTGTTTAATGGAATCCATATCTATGTTTTTCATTGCGGCTCCCTTTGCAATTGTCATGAATCGTCCAGCTGTATTTAGCATCGCAGGATTTGCAATGTCCTTGAAGCCTATCTCCTGCATGATCTGTATAACCTCAGGATACTGACTGCATAGCTCATAAACGCTTTTGGTTAGGTCAATTTGTTTATCCATAGAAGCACCCCCATATTTTATATATTAGTTATTATTATTTACATTATATGAAAATATTTATCAAACTGAAAAGTAAGTTAATAGCTGAGGAACAACTAAATAATAAAACCTGGTTCTCAAGCGAGATAGTTTTAATCAAGACAAGGCGGAGGAAGGCGCAATAGTGGTTCTATTACAACTGAGGACAACGCAGTATTGGCGGAAAATAGCCGCTTCAGAATGGGAATTTACTATTTAGTTGTTCCTGGATATTTGGTTATGTATAATATCGGCTCCTTATATTCTATATTTTACCATAAATTCAGACCTTACTGTTGTTAAACCTTTAGGAGTTATACAAAAAAGAGGCTGCAATTGCAGCCTCTACTTCATTAATTCGTCGATTTTAGCATCTTCTAATCCCAGCATTACTTCATCATCTACTAATATCGCAGGTATTCCTACTCTTCCAGCTTCCTTTACCGATATAAAAACCGGATGAATATCTCTAATTTTTAAAAATCTTTTTAACGCACCAAAATCCAAGCTGATATCAAAGTAAGCAAACTTTATCCCTTTTTCTGAAAGAACCTCTTTCAGTTCATCGCATTCCGGTCAATGATGGCTTCCATAAATAATTACTTTTTTCACCTTAATCCCTCCAATTGCTTTTTCATAATGCTTCATGTAGAAGTCATTTATATTTTATCATCTTTGGTTTATGAATCCAATCCCTACGCTCATAGCAAATGAATATGTACGTTTTTTATGGTCTATTTCTGCTGTCTAGAAATATTATTAAAATGTGCACGACTTTATATATAAGCAATTGAGCATTTTTGCTTATGAAGAGTTATAAAATAGCTGATTGAAATGTTGTTTACTAAATCAAGGGGGCAGAAGAATGATTATAACTTATTTACTTTTTATTTTAGGTTTATTTTTGATAATTAAAGGCGGCGACTATTTTGTAGACTCAGCTAGCTGGATTGCCAAAGTAACACGAGTTCCTGAAGTAATTATCGGTGCTACCATTGTAAGCCTGGCAACTACTTTTCCCGAAACCATGGTATCAGTTTTTTCTGCTGCCAGCTACCAATCTGACATAGCAGTCGGTAATGCTTTGGGGTCTATTATTTGCAACACCGGCCTTATACTTGGAATTTATAATCTTATAAAACCAACAAAGACCGCCTCAAAGATTTATACTTTTAAAGGCATACTGCTCATGAGCTATATTTTAGCTTTTTGGTTTATGTCTAGAGATAGAATCATAAATGCATTTGAAGGCTATCTATTACTACTTTTCTTGCTTACATTTATAATCTTCAATATTGCCCTAATAGGCTATAAAAAATCACAATCAAGAAAATCAGCTCATCATGAAAAGCATTCTACAAAAGAATGGTCTATACAAATATTAAAATTCTTATTTGGTATTTTACTTATAACGATTGGAGCTAGACTATTGGTCAGTCAAGGAACATCCTTAGCAAAAGTTTGGGGAGTATCTGAAGCTTTAATAAGCCTAACTCTTATTGCTCTAGGAACCTCGTTGCCAGAGCTTGTAACTGCCATAACTGCTCTGCGCAAAGGTCATGCAGAAATCTCTATCGGAAACATCCTAGGTGCAAATATATTGAATATAACTATGGTCTTGGGCCTTTCAACCCAAGTCAATCCTCTAACAATAAGTAAGCAAGCCTTATATTTTGACATACCCGCTGCTATTATCATTACTTCCTCGCTTATATTTCCTAGCTTGATTGCAAAAAAAATCAGCAG
>Ga0154410_1021_pt2 | contig 16173 bp, 21 predicted proteins | sample RifGroB2_FD_115914 | JGI IMG/M metagenome (GOLD analysis project Ga0154410, IMG submission 115914) | Clostridiales bacterium GWB2_37_7
TACAGTTGAATATGGCTATGATGCCTTTGGACGTAAGGAGTCCAGGGAAGAAGCATACTGGAATAAGAAAGATGTAACTTGACAGCATTGGGACAGGTACCTTGTCCCTGTTTTCATATTAAGTAACAACCTGCTGGTGGATGATTATTATTTGATATAAAAGGCAACGAAACTAACAAGGAGAAGAAACTAAAACCTTGGTAGATAGCAGAAATTCAGGCAGAGGATATTGAAATGGGCTATTTACCTATCAATAAAAGTCTGATTACCTGCTGGATACAACTGCAAAAGCAATCTACGACTATGATGCCAATCTTTTTTGAAACCTCATCCAGTTTCAGATCGTCAACCTTCTCGTTAAAAACTATTATGACCGGCATTTCGGTATCGTCACTTTTTCCGTTCATTTTTTCTTCTAACTATCAAATAGTTTGCTCTTGTCTACGTCTGTCATTTTTATCTGTTTTGCTTCTTCCATGTATTTTTTCTTCCATATCCGGCTTGTTATTTGGATCTGCAAATGCTGCTATAGGACTAACCAATAACAACGCCATAACTAATACGAGACTAGAGGCTAGAGGCTAGAGACTACCTTGATCATTTGTTTTTTTCATTTTTTAATAAGCCAGAGTCTAAAACAGAGTAAAACCTCAAAAGTCACCTCCTTATTAATCTTTGAGATCCCGATAGTTTGTACACACATTGCTGTAAGGTAGCGTGTAAGTCTGTCAGTACGGTATATAACGGAAATGGAAAAAAGGCAAATTTGAGTGGTAGTACAAACACCAGCAGTATTGATTTAAAGGCGGATACGTACAGCCCGCGGAATAACAGCTCAAAGCCAGCTATATATAATAACAGCACGCAAAAGACAGATACAACAGGCTCAAACGGTAGCAGCCTGCTGAAATATGGAAATACAGGCAGCGATGTACTGGCATTGCAGAGCAAGCTGCAAAATCTGGGATATGATACCGGAGGCTTGGACGGTGTATTCGGAAATAAAACACAAGAAGCCATACAGGACATTCAGAAGCGTACCGGTATTACGGTTGACGGCGTTGTAGGAAAGCAAACCAATGCAGCATTAGATACGCTGTCGATGCAGAAGCAGGTAACGGTAAAGAGCCCTATTTCAATAAGCAGCCAGAACAAGACCCCTCAAAACAACATAAACAGTACAGATACCTATAAGCAGTATCTGGAAAAGAAGGAAGAATGGTTGTATAATGGGAATAAGGACAAGCCATCAGTAGTGGATAAAGGAAACAGTACTAATAAGCAAAATGTAGATAAGCAAGGTACAACGGGAACGGGTAATAGTAAGGAAGGCGATAAGGTATTTATTACGGCGTTAAATGGAGAGAAATTTGAAGCTAAACTCATTAAGCTTAAAAAAGATGGAAAAGAAATACTTGTATCAATGCCGATGGATTTAGAGGCTTTTGGAAATGCAAATAAAACTCCAATGACAAAAGAAACAGTGCATACGATGCTGGATGCAGCAGGCATGATTCCAGGAGGAGGGGAGCTCTTTGATATCGCAAATGCAGGTCTTTACGCTTTAGAAAAAGATTGGAAGAATGCAGGATTATCCGGAGCTGCTGCTGTACCAATACTTGGCTATTTTGCAAACGGAATTAAAATAGTAGACAAGGGTAAGGATGCCGCAAAAGTAATTGATAAAGTTGGGGATGTGCTTGACGTTACTAAGGGAGCAAATAAGACTGTATTTAATAGTGGAAAATTAGTGTTCAAGCATTAGAATCAAATCCAAGTATATTCAGTGGTAAATCGGTTGATGAAATTGCTAATATGTTAAGAGCTGAAGGTTATGATATTACAATCCAAGCATCTACTAAATCACGCTCTGGTGCACAGATTATAAAAATCAATAATCCAGGTAACGGAAAGAATATTACTCAAGTTCAGGTTTCACCTGGTGGTGGAAGACATGGAGATAATCCATATGTTAAAATAAGTACAAACGATCAAGGTTTAATTAAAATTGTTGATGGAGTTGAAAGTACTTACAAGACTGATGGAGCGGAGAAAGCAACAATTATTTTTACAGGGGGAAAGTAAAATGATAGATTTAAATGCACCTATTATTCCTTGGGAAGGCATTGGTGGTATCAGTTTATACAGCCATATAGAACAGCTCAATGATATCATTCAGAGAACAAATAAGGCACCCCTGCAGCTTGGCAAGTACCTCATAAGGTACGAAATAGAGGATGAAGTTGACCTATGGTTCAATGTTGTTAATGGCAAGTTATTCAAAATTACGGCCTCGAAGAATTATAAAGGTAAGCTGTTTGACAGAATATATGTTGGTATGCATATTGACAAAGTAATAGAATTTGAGCCTAGCTTTGTATATGATGACTTTGAAGAAGTATATTGCAGTCCAAAAGGAATTTTCATCGAAACAGACCCAATCGATAATACTGTTTTATGGATTTCGGTGTATATAAAAGAACTTGATAGCGATGGGTTCGAAGAAGGAAACTGGTAATCTATCACATTGATGTTTAACTGCATACTAACTTGATGAACCATACTGGGAGATTACCAAATTACTATTTTTATAATAGTAAATTCATTCAAAATAAGTTATGGGTTTTTTACTAATTAATTATACTCTGCATAAACAAGAAAGCAGTCATTTGACAAAATCAAATGGCTGTTTTTTATTGCCTCCAAGCAGTTTGATATTCCATAGAAAAGTGCTCTGAAATGAATAAAAGTAAGCTTTTGAAACATGCAGCCAAAGAGTGTATCAAAAGGGCAAAAACCGCTCTAATGTACAGCCCATTAATCTAGTTGTGTCAATAGGCGAAAGGTACAGCTTATGGGACATTTTGGAATTGTTTCAGAAGTAAAATTCAGAACTGATAATATGCTAGTTGCAAAGGAGGCAAGCATTATGAAAGTAGGGTATATCAGGGTCTCAACAAGAGAACAAAATACTGCAAGGCAGGAGGTTTTACTGAAAGACCTTGTCCCTATGTCTCCTTGTCCCTATGTCAAAAATATGCTATATTATTACTAAATAATATATTTTGTGAGGTTCTATTATGAAAAAAGACAATGATTTTATTCCTGCACTTAAATTCCAATGGCTAACCAAATATTTTGACTTTTTTTTGAATTATACCATGCCTGAAAAAAGACTTAAACTAGAGCTTATAAAGCAAGCAAAGCTAAGTGAGGCTAAATATGTATTGGATTTTGGTTGTGGCACGGGTACATTGGCAATGATGATAAAAAGCCTTCACAAGCAGGTAAGAATATTTGGGGTAGATGTAGATAAAAAAATCCTTGAAATCGCTCAAAAAAAGCTTGATGTTGCAGACTTAGATATAAATCTAAGTCTATATGATGGATTAACATTACCTTATGAAAGTAAATCTTTTGATAAAGTACTTTCAAGCTTAGTCTTTCACCATTTAAATAGAGAAAAGAAAATAAATGCATTAAAAGAAATATATAGGGTTCTTAAAGATGATGGAGAATTATATATTTTGGACTTCGGAAAAGCGCCAAATATTCTTGTGCGAATTCTTTTTATGTTTTGGCAGATTTTTGATGGATTCTCTAATACCAATGACAACATATTAGGCTTAATCCCTAATATTGCAATTGAAGCAGGTTTTTCGAAAGCTACTGAAACAAAAAAAACCATGACCTTCTTTGGTCCTTTATCATATTATACGGTTAAGAAGCTTAATTAATGTTTTTTCACAAGACATCATCAACCTTGACCTAGAGTGCTTTTTGGGCGTAGCTGCGGGAAAACTATATTTGCACACTCGTTAGGGTGAATAAAGAGTATATGCCACACAAGCACTTTCATACATGTTTAGGAAAATATTACAGAAAGCAAATATATGCAATTAATATTGATATTATTAGCTTCTGCAACTATAATTAAAAGGTACGGATTAAGAAGATAACAAGCATGCAGGTAACGAAGACTTCGGACTTGCATTAATAACTTACAATAAGAGGGGATTGAGAAAATGAAGGAAATATTTAAAATTGGGCATTATGGTATTTATTTATTAGGTGTAACCATTGCTCTCGGAATGCTTGCGGGCTTATTCATTGCTTTAAGAGAATCCAAAAGAAAAGGGCTGGATCCTGATAAAATACTGAACTTGCTGACTTATTCGATTATTGCAGCAGTCCTAGGTGCTAGGCTTTATTATATAGTTGCATTTGACTTCCAGAATTATTTGGAAAATCCTTTGCAGATATTTGCATTTAGATCAGGCGGACTGTCAATACAGGGTAGTATAATGGCGGGGGGATTGTTTGCATTCTGGTATGCCAGAAGAAATAAAATCCCTTTCTTAAGGGTGGGGGATGCGTTTGCTCCAGCAATAGTCATGGGACAAGTAATCGGAAGAATAGGCTGCGATGTGTATGGAGTGCCTATGAAGACAGTCTATGCATGGGGGGTTAATTATGGCGGAAAGATAGTTCACCCTGTACAAATCTATGAGGTGCTTCTTAATTTGATATTCTTCACGTATTTGTGGATGAAGAGAGGCAAAACGAAATATGAAGGTGAACTATTTATAAATTATGTGATTGGATTTTCAATTATAAGAGGTGCTGTAGAATTTTTCAGGACAAACCCTATTGTCATAGGTCCATTTACCATTGCTCATGTTACAAGCTTCATAATACTTATCGCAGCACTTATTGCAGCAAGATTTATTAAAAAGAGGCAGATGAGCCTTATGCCGGAATGGAAGGCAGAAGAAGTGAAAATTCCAGCATATGAATATATTATAATTGCTCTTATCGGTATAATCGGTGTATGGTTCTTTTATTCAATTCAATAAGTTAGAGAGAAAAATTAGTCAGGCTGTCTCGTCAGCCTGACTAATTTTCATTAACCGCTACGTTATTTTGTTACTTCTACGCAACTATATAAATCACACTAAATTTTTTATATTGGTAAATATGTGCTTTGTGCGATTTATAAAAAAGGCTTCTTATGAAAGAATTTTAAATTAAAGAAGCCTTTTATGAAATGCATGGTCGGAACATTTGTTTAAGGAAGAATCTGATGTTCCTATGCATTATAAACAGCGGATAATTTTTCGTGCTATTTTAATGAATTAAATTGTTTAGGATTAATTATATAGTGGTGTCTTCTATTTTTTTGTAAATATCAACCCGAAGTGATAAGGCGGTAATTCTACTTGTTTCTTTAAATCAAATCCTGCTTTAGAAGCCCAATCAATAATCATTTCAGGTTTTGGTCTTATTTCTATTGATGGTCCTCTCGGTGTTTCTTCACGCTTCCAGTGAATAACGCCTATTGTTCCGTTATCAGCTAGAAGGTCATGAACTTTTTTAAGTAAATCTATAGGCTCTTCACAATGGAGGATGTTAAACAATGTAATATAATCAATTTCTTCCTTATACCGTTCAATGACGCTTATTATATCGGGGTAAGATATTTCTCCGTGAAGAAGTTCAATGTTGGTAATTTTATTTTCTTGTACTTTCTTTTTACTGATATCAATCATTTCATTATCGATATCTATTCCAATGGCAGTTCCACTTATCAGTTGAGCAGCAGGTATTAAAAAAGTGCTATATCCACATCCTATATCAATTAAGGTTCTAATATTTTGATCAACTTCCATTTGCTTAAGAGTATTTAGTGGATCAAAAAAAGTATCCCATAATTGTTCAGAAGGCATTCCTGATTCTCTATATTTCAAATTTTCTCTCCTCCTATCTTATACTTTTATTACAAAATTCATATTTCTAGTCATTTGATCAATCATTGCAATTCGTATGATCAGACATGCTTGAAGAGTCTTAGGATTTGCGATCTTATAGTATATCTTTATTCCTTCTCTCCTTGTTTCTATAACAACACTTTCATGCATAATCGATAATTGTTGATCTGACACTTATTCTCGGATGGTTCTTTTTACTTCCTATGGTTAAAACAAACTACCCTACAATCAGCTACATCTTATTTCTATATTTTCCTCTAGCTCCTTCAATATTTCCTCTGGCTCAAATAACTGTTCTATATGAAATACTCCCGATGCATATGCTCCATTGTATATTTTTTCTGCCACAAGCCCCGCTACCTTGCCAGTTATTATGCCTTCCTTATGTCCTATGATAGAACAGTGATACTCAGCTCTCTTGCCTTCTTTCTCTCCTATTGCATCTACTGCTACTGCAAATATATCAGAACCTAACCGGAAATTTTCAAAAACTTTTACAAAAAGCCTTCTGAAGTTTTTCAGCTTAAGCAGATTAAGAACTCCAAGCTTCTTTAAAATAGCAAAAAAACGTGTAAAGATAACAGAATCAAAGCATAGGCGAGTTGAAACCGTTTTTATGTTAAGTGTTCTTGGCAGTACATGCTGATCAGTAAAGTCAAAACGGTATGCCATCCTTTTCCCAAGCTTTTCAGAAAAAAAAGACTCCTTTCCATCCTCAAAGCTTCTCACTTTCTGGAGATTGCCGTTCTCAACTACGTCGAATGTGGTATTGATATTATCAACGGTCCACTCTATGGCTGCTTTTCCATGCTCATCTCCTAGTCCAAGTAAAAGGTTTATATATGCTTCCTCCAATATTCCAAGCCGCTGCTTGCAGTGCTTAACTAATATATTGGTAATGCCCGGCGCTATACCAACACTAAGGACAGCAGTAGACCCGTTTTGTTCTGCCAGTCCAGCCATTGCTTCAATATCTGATAATAGCTTGTAGGATGCCGTGATATCTATATAATGTATACCTCTTCTTATACAAGCTTCTATAAATCTTGTATCCTTTTGATCCAAGCACATCACTACAAGAAGCACCTCATCCAGTAAGCTGCTGTTCTCATGGTTTTCTGCAACATCAAGCTTCATTGGAAGTACAGCACCACCGGTTGTCTTTGAAAAATTGTCTGCCTTTTCATAATTTCTCCCTGCAGCTATGATTTTACCCGGAAATTTTTCCGCCAAATAACTGCAAATAACCTGTCCAACATTTCCATAGCCACCTGCTATCAATATCTTATCCTTCATAGTTATTACCATTCCTTTCGCTTTGCTCAAGGAACAAAACGGCTTGGAACCGTTATCTTTGAGCTTATTTTAATATTGTCTTTTCAAACACAATGGGAGGTAGATTTTGTTTGATATTTATTTACTGCTTATGAGATCTATGCTTCACTTTCATTAACAACTGAATAGTCAGTCATTAGTGAAATAGTAGCAGTGTAAGGGTGCGTTGTCAATAGCGCTCTGAGCGACTTATTGTTCCGGGGACTAAGGGGATAGGTAGATTGTCCGATATATAATTATTGATATATTTATTTTGAGGATAATGAGGATATCAAAAGATTATTTATCAAATATATCTATTTTTCAGAGGTTTCCCACGCACCATTTTCTTTAGAAAACCAAAGAGCAAATAAAATCTCCACATTGTATTCATAATTACATTTTATAATCAAAATATAGCAAATAATTAATAAGGAAAAGGAAAAAATGGCTATGATTGCTGAGGTTGTCTTAAAATCAAGTGAGAAAAAAACCGAAGAATATTTAAGAAAGAGATTGGAAGTAGAGGAAAACATACAAAGTTTGGAGAAAAGTAGAACAGAAATTCAATGCAAATTTAATAATTACAAGATATAATTAAATCTTTGGGACAAAAGAGTTTGAGTTAGAAGCGTTAAGGCTAAGAGAGGAAATTGTCAAAATGAAGGAGGAGGTATACATAGAATAATATGTCTATAAGTTACAGAAATTAAACAGAGGAAGGTGGTGATAATGTGAGAAGGAATAAGGTACTGTGGACTGCAGTCTTGGTAGTTTCTATCATATTACTAATTGGATATGGTATATGGGAAGTTGCATTTCTTAAAAGCAGATACAATGGCTCTTACAACCAGGGATATAATAATGTAGGTATGATGGGAAAATGGTTCAGTAGCAACAGGAATCAATTTTACAATACTGAAAAATTAACGATAGACCAAATAAAGCTGGAGGTCAATAATAATATTCAACGTTATGCGAGTGACCTTGAAGTATCAGATATATTTGTTTATAAAGACACAGACTACTATGTTTCTATAAAAGAAAAAGATACAGGCAGAGGAGCAATGGAGATTTTGGTAAATCCATATACAGGTCAGACTTATCCCGAATATGGACCCAATATAGTGTGGAATGAAAAATACGACATGCGTAATGGGTATGGCATGATGGGTGGTACAGCTCGAAACAATTATAGTAGATATAGTTACAGCAGGGGTGCTTCTGAGCGAGTTAATAAAGAGGAAGCAGTCAAAGCTGCAGATGAATATGTGAAAAGTAATATATCAAAAGAACTTTCTGTTTCAGGCACGGGCTATGAGTTTTACGGATACTACACCTTCCATATTAATAATGACAATAAAATTGTTGGAATGATAAGTGTAAATTATTATACAGGAGAAGTATGGTACCACAACTGGCATGGAGAACTTGAACAAGTAATTTCGGATAAAAAAGAATAGAAAGGATTGATAGATATGATGGGTTATGGATATGGAACTATGGGATTGTTTGGAATTATTCCCATAATATTAGTAGGATTAATTATATATGCAGTGGTGAAATTAGCACAAGGCAACAATGGAAATAATAATACTAGAAACGGAAGAAATGATGCACTTGATATCTTAAGTCAAAGGTTTGCAAGTGGAGAAATTACAGAAGAAGAGTATAAGCAAAAGAAAAAAGTATTAAGAGATTAATGTGGAGTACCATACATGACTGTATCATTGGAAAGAGGGACGAGTTTTGTCCCTCTTTCCAATTTTTGCTCTGCTTAAAAGGAAAACTAACAAAGTTGATTAATATGAAGATAATTATGGTAAGATAGTTATACATAGGACATAACAATGGAGGATAAGATGAGTTTACGTGATTTATCAATTAGAAAATTTAGAACGGAAGATGCAAGAACTGTAGCAAAAATTATCAATAATAGCTTGCTTGATGCAAATAATAATGATGCTAATGAAGAGGTTACACCGAAATTTGTTTTGACATTATCAAATAAGAGAAAGATGTATGTAGCCTTAAATGATGATGGCAAGATCGTGGGAACTGCAAGCATTGACTTTGACACAATATACTCAGTATTTGTTGATGTGCATTTTCATAACCAGGGAGTTGAGGAAGCTATGTTAAAGCTTTTGGAAGAAATTGCAGCTAACAACGGATTCGGGTTAATTAAGCTTGAAGCTGGTATAAATGATAAAAAGCTTTATGAAAAACTAGATTACAATACTGTAGGTGAACTTTCAACAAATGAGTTCGGTCAATGTATTTTAATGGAGAAATATTTGTTGTAATCAATAAAAGCAATTAAACACCGCAATGCGTGCAATTTGGCAGCTTTGCGGTGTTTAATTTTAAAATAATGCCATATTCCCTGTTTTTCTCGCATAGGACTCGCCTCTTCTTAGCAGCAGCAAAGTCAGCAAAAATAATCCTATACATATTAATGTGAGGAGTATAAGTTCAGCTTTTATATCAGCAAATATGGCACCGTGCATGAAGATTTTTCTGACGATACTTGCCGACCAGGTAAGTGGAAAGAAGCCACCTATTAGCTTTGCCCATATGGGGAATGCCGGAAAAGGAATTTTTGCTCCGCCGAATAGCTCCATGGGTGTTTGAAATAAAGTAAAGAATATTCCTGTGTCTCTAGAAAACATAAACAGAGAGTTCATAAAAATTCCCCAGCATATTGAGGGTATAACCAGAGAAAAAACTGCAACTATGGGCATAAATATGCTTGAAATATTCAAATCGGTAAAAAGTACGATAGCGCCCACACAAAAAACTGTAAACATCCATGCGCTTTCAAAGAGTGATGCAAGTGCATTGCCTAGCATGACGCCTAATCTGCTGGCAGGAGTCAGATAGATAAGCTCTAAGGTCCCGGATATTCTCTCGAAAGAGAAGCGCCAAGCTGATTGAACAAAGCATTTAAAAAAAATAAAGCTTATATAACCGAATAATATAAATGCAAAAATCATGTCTTCACCTACCCATTTGGCAACTAATTCGCTGGCAGCAGAGCCTTCAAAGGGCTTATAGGAGTAATAAGAGGAAAACAAATGCAGTACAGGCCAGATAAGCATAGAAAAATACATCAGACTTGAATGATATACTGATTTATGCTGCTTTATGGCTTCTGCCTTGATGCTTTTAAGCATGTGCTTGTTCATAAGCTCTCACCTCTGATAAAGTAATTATTGCATCCTCAAGCTTGGGTTCCATTGCTGCGAAGCTAATGATCTTTGTTTGCTGCGACAGCATGGCTATCAACTCGCTTTGTATATCTTTATGGGTAGAGACACATATTTCGAAGCTTCCATCGGCACCATCTAGCTGATAATCTGATTGTATGGCACTTAGATAGGTCTCAAGCTGCACCTTGAGCTTATCGGGAAAACTGTTGATCTTGATATGATATTTATTGGTGCAATTGGCTACTATGCTTGCTATTTCTTTGGGACTGCCCTCCATAACCTTTTGTCCTTGATTGATAATATATACATAATCACATAGCTCTTCAATTTCATTTATGTAGTGAGAGGTAAGCAGTATGCCCTTACCTTCTTTATTAGCAAGACTTTTTGTAAATTTTCTTAAGTCTCTAGCAATAGGAGCATCCAGTCCAAGTGTAGGCTCATCCATAAATAAATACTTTGGGTCATTGATTAAGCCCCTTGCTATTTGAAGCCTTTGCTTCATTCCTTTTGAATATTTCTCAACCGCTTCGTTTGCTCTCTCGTTAAGACCCACAAATTCGATAAGATTGTCAATGCGTTTATTAAGCTCATTGTTAGGGATGTTGTACAATTTACCAAAATACTCAAGATTTTCTCTTGCCGTCAGTCTCCAATAAACCATTCTTTCTCCACCGGCTATCATATTAACAATATGCTTAATTTTAAAAGCATCCCGAGTGAGATCAAGTCCATCTATGCTGCAGCTGCCTCCATCCGGCTCTAATAATGTTGAGAGCATTTTTATGGTTGTTGTCTTTCCTGCGCCGTTTAGTCCCAGAAGCCCTACTATTTTGCCGGGTCTAATCGTTAAATCTAAACTTTTGATAGCTTCGACAGTTTTCAATCGGCTTTTAAGAAAGCCTGTTTTCTCCTTGCTTATATAATTCTTTTTTAAACCTTTTGCAATTAGCATTTTACCGCCTCCTATATAAATTGTCTTTCTGGTGCTTTTTTTACAATTCTACGAATCATCAGCATACCTACTGTAAAATATACGATGGATAGCACTGCCAATTGTTTAAAATCATTATACTGACTGGTTATATCAAGTCCTGTGAGTACACTGTTTCTAAGTGTGCGGAGAGAATAGGTCACAGGTATGTAATTGGATATAACCTGTAGCCAGCTTGGTAGATACTGTATTGGAAAGAGTATACCTGTAGTCAGATATATGATGCTAAAAACTGTATTTTGACTTAGATATGTATCTTTAAAATAAATCATAATACCAGAAAGAATGATAGACATTCCAAAAAGGGCTATCAAGGTTAATGCTATGGATAGCATTGTAGAAGCTACATTTATATTTGCAAATCTTAAGCCGAAGGGAATTGTAATCAGTATAGCAATTAGCAGCTCCCCTGCTGTAATCATGGTCTGTTCAAGCATGTTGCCTGATAAGTATCCCATATAATTAACTGGGGATATCAGAAGACTGTCTAGGGTGCCTTCGCGCATTTCTGTTATGAAGCTTCTGCTGACATTTAGAAAGGTCCCTACGACAAATAAATACATGAAGCTGCCTAAAATAGTAAAGGACATATAGTCAGAAGTCCCACTGTATTGAATGAATTCGTTTGTTACATTACCCTTGAAAACAATGTTATAGATGAAGAAGGAACCAAGAATGGTAAAAAAACAGGTAAGAAGCTTGCTAAAGAAGAAGTCAACAGGATAAGCTCTGGTTTGCATGGTTAGGTTTCTCCTAGCTGTTGCCAATATGTTGTTAATAATCATAACAATCCTCCTGTGATAAGATTATAAGTTACATAGTTACGCAATAACGTAACTATGTAATTTATAATAATACAGTATATTACAATTGTCAATAAAAAAGAGCAATGATTTTCCATGAATATTAGAAATCATTGCTCTATCTATTACTTATAAATTTTCTTATTCCGTCGAATAGCTTTTCAACCTCATCACTATTCACGAAATAATATTTTACATTGTTCTGTTTGTCTTCACGAATGAGATTTATTTTTTTTAGCTGATCCAAATGTCTGGAAATTGTGGCTGTTGTAAGGTTAAGCCGCGAGGAAAGTATCTTTCCGTAGGTGGGTCTTCTCTTTAGCTGCCTTAATATTTCAAGTCTGGTTTTGTCTGAAAGTACCTTAAGCAGATCAGAAAGTCGTTCGGCTTCTCCATCATCAAAGCTGTTGTCGATATTGATGTTAAATATCATCAGATACGTATTTTTGTTATATGAAATAATGTTATGGTGGTGAAAAAAATAAGAAGGAGAGAATATATACTCTCTGAAACTATTTTTTACACTGAACTTGGCACCCTTTATTTCTTCACCGACTTCTATGGGATTTCTGCCTGAGAGTCTTTGCTTCAGTGCTTCTATCGAATCTTCATATTTATGTTGAAGCTCTTCCAGTTTTTCTTCAAAAGCAGAATGATATATTTCATTTAAGAGTTTTATAGTGCTATTCTTGTAATCCTCAGTATTCATAAACATATATTTCAAAAAGCAATCTGAACCTTTGAGAACCCAAGGAATTTCATCAGCTAATGAATGAAATATATGTTCATCCCTTTGGGCAGATATTAATTGCTCCTTGCTAAGCTTCTCATCCAGTATTATATGCAAAAAATCAAGACCGCTGTAATGTTCCAGCTTCGTTATGAAAAGTGGTATATCATCATAAATACCTTCTCTTGTAATAAAATCGAAGAGCTCCAAACCCGGGAAATTGAGAGCTGATAGCTTATTTAGAAATTCTTTGCTTTCAGGGCTTATGTTATCCAGTGCATGTTTTGCCCAAGTGGTGTCAAAGCTGTAATGATTATTATCTGAAAGCATGTGAACTGCAGCAAGCAGTTCAGTTACCTTTGATAAACGTACGGAAATATTATAGTTATTTTGTTTGATATCTATATCCAAGGGCACTTCAATCACCTCATAATGATTACTATATGTTTGCAAAAAACATTTTCCTTGATTCATATGTTGTGAAAAATATATCTTTGATAATACAAACCAGATGAACTCACTGCTTTTGTATTTATATATCTTTTCCATATCATAATCTATTAATAATTATTTTAACAGAAAACGATATTTTGTAAATCAAAAAGAAAGATTATGTGTCTGCACCATAGAAGGACATGCTCATATAATATATTATCCGAGGGGGTTGTGCAAAAAGGAAGGAGGAATCGCCATGGGGGATATCAATACAAGAGAATGCGCTCAGTCGAGTGAATCAGAAAGGCGACTGAATAATATTGACCTGACACTGAGAGACTTTGGGGCTAGGATTGGCGAGGTAGAGACAAAAACAGTAGTGTATAATGAACAAATAAAAATGATTCTTAATACACTGCAAGAAATCAAGGTAGGCTTGAAGGAGTTGCAAAAAACGGTCGATGATTTGGAAAAAAGACCTGCTGATTTGTCACAGAAAATCTTCATTGGCGTGCTGACCTCTATAATCACTGCACTACTTATGTTAGGACTGAAGCTCCTGCAGTAAGAGCCTTATGGAGGCTCTTTTTTTTGTTTAGAAAAGTATATTGAAGGGTTATTAAATAAAAAATAAGAAATATGAATTGACAAATATATCACTATATCGTAATATTATGATATAGTGATATGCGAGGTGAATTAATGGAAGACTTAACACAATACAATGAAAAGGCAGAATTACTAAAGGTGCTGGCACATCCCGTAAGACTGTGCATCATAAAAGGCCTGATGAGCAGGGAATGTAATGTTTCTCATATGCAGGAATGCCTAGAACTGCCACAGTCAACGGTATCACAGCATCTAAGCATACTGAGGTCTAAAGGAATAATTAAGGGCACTCGGAAGGGCTTAGAGGTAAACTATAGCATTGCAAATGAAGAGGTAAAGAAATTAATTAATTTATTGTTTTAATGGTAAAGTGTGGGAGGTAAATGATTCAATGGAAAAACAAAGACTAGTGGTTATAGGTGCTGTTGCAGCAGGTACAAAGGCAGCATCAAAAGCTATGAGAGAAAATCCGAACTTGGATGTGAAGATATTCACAAAGGAAGAGCATATATCCTATGCAGGCTGCGGACTGCCCTATTATATCGGTGGAGTTATTAAAGAGAAAAATGAGCTGGTTGTAAGAACGCCTGAAATATTCAAGCGGGAACAGGATATTGATATATTCATAAAGCATGAAGTAACAAAGATTGATACCAATGCGAAAAAGGTTTATGTAACAAATATAGATACTCAAGAGCAGTTGGAGTATGGATATGACAAGCTGGTTATGGCTACCGGTGCTTCACCTATTAAGCCGCCACTTGAGAATATTAAGCTGAAGAATATATTCACCCTACGCAGCGTAGCAGATGCTTTTGAGATTAGGGATCTGGTAGATGCAGGCAAAGTGCAAAAAGCTGTAGTAGTGGGCGGTGGCTTCATCGGTCTTGAGGTAGCAGAGAATTTGAGACATAGAGATGTAGATGTGACGCTAATAGAGCTTGCGCCCCATGTATTGCCTCCATTTGATGAAGAAATTGCATTATTGGCACAGGCACATATGCAGGAAAAGGGTGTAAACATAGTTACTGGTGAGAAGGTATTAGGCTTTGAAGGAAAGGACGAGTTTGTTTCAAAGGTAAAATCCACTGCTGGTGATTTTGAAGCAGATATCGTGGTGCTTTCCATAGGTGTCAGACCAAATGTTAAGCTTGCGGTAGATGCGGACATAGAGTTGGGCACTACTGGAGCTATTAAAGTTGACGAGTATATGCAGACCAGTGTCAAGGATGTATTTGCAGTAGGTGATTGCGCAGAAAATATAAATCTTGTTACCAATCAACCTGCTTGGTATCCAATGGGATCAACCTCAAACAAAACCGGGCGTATTGCAGGCTATAATGTTGTGAATAGTGATAAGATGGACAGTCTTCAGGGGGTATTAGGAACAACGATTGTAAAGCTTTTTGACATGAATGCTGCCAAAACAGGATTATCTGAGAGGGATGCCAGAAGAGCTGGTATGAATATCGAAACGATATTGGTACCTGCAACAGACAAAGCCCACTATTACCCCGGCAATAAAGCTATTATAACGAAGCTTATTGTAGAAAAAGCATCTCACAAAATATTGGGTGCAGAAATAATAGGAAGCGGAGTTGTTGATAAGCCAATTGATATCATCGCGACTGCTATGACTTTAAATGCCAAGCTCGAAGACCTTACAAAGCTGGACCTTGCTTATGCACCGCCATTCTCTATGGCAATGAGCTCTACAATAATGGCTGCTAATGTTATGTTAAACAAGCTGAATAACAAGATTGACACAATTACAGCTACAGATTTACAGGATAAGCTTAAGTACAATCAAGTGAATATTGTAGATGTAAGAGAAGAGGAAGAGTGTTTTATATCCTCTATACCAGGCTCTTTGAACATTCCTATGAATGCCTTGGAGCGAAGAAGCAGTGAGTTGCATAAGGATAAAGAAACAGTCATATTAGTATGCAAGGTAGGAAAAAGAGCATTCTTGGCATATTTGAAATTAAAACAGCAAGGCTTTGAAAATATAAAAGTTTTGGAAGGCGGTATAAACGCTTATCCATATCGAGTTGAATAGGGGGAGTCATTATGGCAGAAAAATTTATTAATGCAAGAGGACTGCAGTGTCCCGGTCCTATTGTTGAGCTATTCAAGGTAGCAAAGGCTGCGGACAGTGGAGATATCATAACAATTGAGGTTACAGATTGCGGCTTTTCAAAGGATATAAATGCATGGTGCAAAAAAACAGGTAATGAGCTGGTAAGTATTAATGAAATTGATGGAATTATTCATGCCGTCATAAAGAAGAGCTAATGAATATAAATGG